>Ga0209828_1000022_pt1 | contig 117975 bp, 117 predicted proteins | sample MaitaG_FD_187429 | JGI IMG/M metagenome (GOLD analysis project Ga0209828, IMG submission 187429) | Marine algal microbial communities from Maine, USA - Maine_Asex2 metaG (SPAdes) (version 2) | ecosystem: Host-associated > Algae > Red algae > Unclassified | place: Maine, USA | collected 2015-01-05
GGTGAAGGGTGCGCCTCCGGGGCTGGTGTTGCAGGCGTTTGTCATCCACCAGTCTTGTTCGGTTTGGGTGGCGGTTCCCCAGGTGACGTTGTGGTGGGTGCCGCGGGTGTCGGACATTTCTTGGCAAGAACCGAAGGGTTCTGTCTGGGCGCGTGCGTCTGATGGGTACACAAAGCCAACGAGCAAGCCGGCCATCACAAAGACGCAGCCCGCGCCCCTGACCCAAAGTCGCGGCCGCGCGCGGGAACACCCGCTCAAACGCATCGCATCGGTTAAGCGCGAGAGGAACTTCTTGGCCATTGGATACTCCTAGGTTGTGTGTCCTCCCTTTGACGGAACAGGAATCGAATCTGTTGGCAGATTTTTCAGAAATCTTTCGAGCGGCAACCGTCGGTTGTTCGTGTCACACTGAGAACATGAGCGATCAGCCCCAGAATCTGTCGACCAATCCACTGCACCTCGGACTTGGTGCTACCGCAGTAACACAACCGACCTTCACCGGTGAGATGGAGTGGTACGCGGGGTATGGCGGGCGCCATGGCGAGGACGGCGCCGAAGGACGCCTTGTGTCGATGCACTCGTTCAGCGAGGCGTGGGATGTATGGGAGATGCATCCCGTTGGGGCCGAAGTCGTGCTTTGTGTCGCGGGCACCGTTGAGCTTGTGCAAGAGATCGATGGCGAGCATGTCACGACCACCCTGCAGGTTGGCGAGTACGCCATCAACGAACCAGGCGTGTGGCACACGGCGAATGACTCGGGTAACTGCACCGCAGTATTCATCACGGCAGGCCTAGGAACCGAGCACCGTCCCCGATGACCATTTGCGTTGGCGTGATCGGCACGAGCTGGTGGGCTGACACGATGTACCTGCCGCCGCTAACAGCACATGATGATGCCGAGGTTGTTGCGGTGTGCGGTCGCAATCCCGACAGCGCCGCATCATTCGCCAAGAACTGGCAGGTGCCCGCAGCGTTCACGGACCCAGACGAGTTGTTCGCAGCGCCCGATCTTGATGCGGTGGTGATCGCGACGGCCAATGACAGCCATCACGACCTTGCGATTGCGGCGCTGAAGCGAGGCCTGCACGTGCTGTGCGAAAAGCCGCTCGGTCTCAATGTCGCACAAGCGACCGCCATGCGAGATGCGGCGGTTGCCTCGCAGGCAATCACGATGGTGCCGTTCACCTATCACTGGATGCCGGTTAACCGCTGGGTCAAGCAGCTGATCACGAACGGCTATGTCGGCCGGCCACTGCACATCAATGCTCGCTACTACACCGAGTTTGGATTCGACTCCAGCTACTCGTGGCGCTTCGATCGTGACATCGCGGGGTCGGGGATCATTGGTGATCTTGGATCGCACTGGGTCCACCTCGCTCGGTGGCTGCTCGACGACAGCGAGACGTCGGTGTCGGCGCTCTCGTCGGCCTTCGTCGAGCGCGACGGGCGCCCCGATGGAACCGACTACGACCAGACCGAAGACAGCGTGGCAATGACCATTCGTTATGCATCCGGCGCATATGGCGTTCTGCACGCCAGTGCAACCTGCTGGGAGGGCACCTCCTTTGGACAAACCCACCACTACGAGATCCACGGAGACCGAGGCACCTTGTATGCCACCTGCGACTGGGACACCGTGCAAAAAGTCGAGGGTCTTCGACGAGGCGATACCGGTGGCCGCCAGTTGTTACCGGTCCCCGATGAGATCTGGGGGGACCTACGAAGAGACACGGTGCACAACACCTATCGCGACGTATTCCGCTCAACGAACGCCATGACCCGCGGGTGGGTCGATGCGATCGTCAAAGGGGAGCCGGTTGAGCCGAGTTTCCACGAAGGGCTGGCGGTACAGCGGGTGCTCGATGCAGCCGTTCGGAGCTCAACGAGCGGGGCTGTAGTCCAAATTGCCTAGACGTGTTTTTGCGCTAGCTCGCGCATCGCAGCTTCCCATCGCTTGGTCAATGTGTAGATGACCCCGTCGACGCGCCAGTCACTTGTCACCACGGTGCTGCCAACCATGGTGAGCTCAACGTTGTCGCCTAAGCGGCGGTCGAGCGATTTGGCGAATTGGCGGATTCGACTTGAGCGGAAGAGCACCAGCCCGTCGTTCGTGTCGGCGAGAACGCTGTAGTTCGTCGTTGCGATTCCGGCTATGGCCGCACCACACAACGCGAGCACGACACGGTTGAGTGACCCATCGATACCACTAGCGCTCGCGACGACAAAGAGCATCAGCCCGCTGGCAATCGCATAGGGCAAAAACCAACGGTGACGGCTGGTCATCATGACGGCAGTATTCGCTTGTTCCCCGGCGGGGAGTAACCGTTGCACTGACCGAAGTAGCACGGTTTGGCGGACGCTCGTTCGGGTCACAGTCGGCTCAAAATGTCTTCAACTACCTTGTTGGGTGGCCGTTCATCGGTCGGAATTGACTCGAACGCGGCGTAGCCGTCTGCTCGTTCGGCGAGCAACGCTTCAACTCGTTCGCGAGGGTTCTTGCCAGCAAGCAATGGTCGGCTGGACCGTCGGCGCATCACTCGATTCATGATGACTTGTATCTCTGCAACAAGACAGAAGACGCGATTTCCCCTTGACAGCAACGCAGCATTTTCTTCGTCGAGCATGAACCTTCCACCGGTCGAGATGACGTAGCCGATGTCAGTCGAAAGCTCGTTGGCGATCGCTCGCTCGATCTGACGGAAGCCAGCCTCACCCTGCTCCTCAAAGATGCGGGGGATCGGACCGTGCCGCCGCTCGATCATCTGGTCGGTGTCGATGTGCTTCAGACTCAGCCGCTCGGCGAGCAGGCGCCCGACGGTCGACTTGCCTGTGCCCATAAAGCCAGTGAGCACGATGTTGTTTGGCTCGCGAACGTCGGACATACGCCGAGTCTAGGAACCACGGCTAGGTCTTGGCAGCTCGACTGCTACGTGCTGATGTCAATCAGGGTCGAAAAGCGAATAGTCTTTCACGCACGGAACAAGTCGACCACCGATATGGGTTTGGGAAAAATGAGCACTGATATCTCGCACAAGAAGAAGACGTCGGTCAAGCTGACGGCCAAAGAGAAGAAGCAAGCGCAAAAAGAAGCAAACCGAAAAGCGCGCATGCAGTGGTACATCGTGGGTGCGATGACAGCTCTGCTGATCCTCGGCGCAATCCTGTTGGTTCTTCTCACGACCGACGGCGAAATCGCTGTCTACGGTGGCAACTACGACCGCTAGGTCAACGCCGCTAGTCTTGCGCAATGCGTAAGATCGGATTGCTCAACGGGCCGAACCTCAACATGCTCGGCACACGCGAGCCTGAGATCTACGGCAATCGCTCGCTCGACGACATCGTTAGTGACCTTCGCAGCTACGCGGGCGAACGCGGCGCGGCGCTTCGTGACCATCAGTCGAACGTTGAAGGGCAACTCGTCGACGCTATTCAAGAAGCGATGACCTGGGCTGACGGCATCGTGTTCAACCCAGGTGGCTACACCCACACCAGCGTCTCGCTGCGAGACGCAATCGCTGGTTGTGGCATACCTGTAATTGAGACCCACATGAGCAATGTGCATGCCCGCGAAGACTTCCGGGCAACCTCGCTGCTCAGCGGTGTCTGTATCGGCGTCATCTGTGGCTTTGGAGCTGACAGCTATCGCTTGGCGATCGACGCGCTCATGGCGCACCTCGACAGCTAGACTTACGAAACGTAACAACGGGGAGCTCGGAAACGCCGGGCTGAGAGGACGATCACTCGTCGACCCGCACACCTGATCTGGGTAATGCCAGCGGAGGAACATTGTGAAGAAGAACACTCGCATCGCACGTATTCTGACGGCTATCTTGGCCCTAAGTCTGATCGCTGCCGCATGCGGTGGAAGCGATGACACCGCCGAGCTCGAAATTGGCTCAGCGTCAACCGAGACCACAACGGCGAACACCGACGAGCCGACGGCTGCGCCGGTACAGGTTTCAGCTGACGAGCCCGACGCACCGGTGATCGGGTTCGCCGACGAAGGGTGTCCAACGTTGACGCTCGCGACCTATGACTCGTTCGTGGTGTCTGAAGGTTTGTTCAAGATCTTCACCGACGACACGTGTATCGAGGTCGAACAGGTCGCTGCTGGTGACGCAGGCCAGTTGGTAAGCAGCTCGATCCTGACCAAGGACAATCCAACAGCAGATGTCATGTTTGGAATCGACAACACATTCCTGCAGCGCGGCCTCGACGCCGATCTCTTCTTGCCATATGAGTCAGCCTTGCTCGCGAGCGTTGATTCGGTGTTGCAACTTGACCCCGAGTTTCGGGTCACGCCAATGGACTACAGCGATGTGTGCGTGAACTACTGGATCGATGCTCTTCCCGGTGCTGTGCCGACAACCCTGGATGACCTTGTTGACCCAGTGAACGAGGGACAGTTTGTTACCGAAAACCCAGAAACGTCTTCGCCTGGGTTTGCCTTCTTGCTCGCAACGATCGCCGCGTATGGCGAAGACGGCTGGGAGGACTACTGGCGTGCGCTGGTCGACAACGGCCTCGCAGTCACGCCAGGCTGGAGCGAGGCGTACTACGGCGAGTTCATCGCCGGTGGTGGTGATCGATCGATCGTTACGAGTTATGCGTCGAGCCCGCCAGCCGAGGTAATTTTTGCTGATCCGCCAGTTGATTCAGCACCCAGCGGTGTTCTCTTTGACAGCTGCTTCCGTCAGGTTGAGTTTGCGGGCATCTTGGCGGGAACCGAATTTCCATCATCGTCGCAGCAACTCATCGACTTCATGCTGAGCGCAGAGTTCCAAGAGGACATACCGCTCAACATGTTCGTGTACCCGGCGAACGGCAACGCTGAACTCCCGCCAGAATTTGTTGAGTACGGGGTACTTGCTGACAACCCGGCGACGCTTGAGCCGTCGGAAATTGAGGCGAACCGGCAGGACTGGATTGAGCGCTGGACCGAGATCGTCCTTGGTTAGCGCTGTGCTGTCAGACTGATCGCATGGAACAGCCGATTGCATGAAACAGCTCCTGCTATGAAACAGCTCGTGTTATGAAACACTTGCGCGGCGGTGGGTTCGCGCTCGTGCCGGCTGTGTTCGTTGGTGTCTTCTTTGCGTATCCGATCGCCACGCTCCTAGCGCGCGGTCTTGGCATCGACGCCAGCCGTCTTTTCGACGTCGTGACTGGAACGCGATTTCTTAAGACGATTTGGTTCACAACCTGGCAGGCGTTTGCATCAACGATGTTGACGGCGTTGGTGGCTATGCCCTTGACCTGGGCGGTCGCAAACCGTTCATTTCGCGGCCGCCGCGTTGCCCGAGTTCTGGTGACGGTTCCGTTTGTACTGCCAACGATTGTGGTCGCAGGTGCCTTCATTGCGGTTATGGACAGCGTCGGACTTGAGGCGGGTGCGCTGCGATCACGGCACACGATATGGGCCATCTTGGCTGCGCATGTGTTCTTCAACATCGCCGTTTTCGTACGAACGGTCGGTGGCTTTTGGACACAGCTCGACCGGCGCCCCGAAGAAGCCGCGCGAACGCTCGGCGCTTCACCACTACGCACGTTTCGTGAGGTCACGCTGCCTCGGCTATGGCCATCGATCGCCGCAGCCCTCACCGTCGTGTTCCTGTTCTGCTTCACCTCGTTCGCCATCATCTTGCGCTTGGGTGGTCTTGGACGAGCCAGCATCGAGACCGAGATCTTTCGGTATGCGATCAGCTTGAACGACATCTCCACTGCAGCCGCCCTTTCCATGGTGCAAATGGTCGCCGTGGTAGCCCTGGTCGGATTGAACGGCTGGTTGCAGGGTCGGCTGAAGGGGCGTCAGGGCTTGGTCGTTGACCGTGGCCTTCCTTCAACGAGCGCCCGCCAGCGAATCTCACTCGGCGTGATCGTGTTTGGCACCGCTGTGCTTCTTGCGGTGCCGCTCGTGGTCCTCATCGAGCGCTCCTTTTCGCACGGCGATGGCTATTCGTTTGGTAACTACGCCGCGCTCACCGACCGCGTACGGCTGCTGCCCATTAGCGCGCTACGAGCACTTGGAAACTCGCTGACGTTCGCTGTGGCGGCGGCAGGAATAGCGCTTCTTATTGGTGGGCTTGCGTCGCTGGCGATCGTGCACGGCAGCCGCGGCGTAAGCCGCTTGCTCGACCTTGGCATGCTGTTGCCGCTCGGGACTTCAGCAGTAACCCTGGGCTTCGGTGTGCTCATTGCGCTCGACCGCGGCGTGCTCGACTTGCGAGGGTCGTGGTGGATCGTTCCTATAACGCAGTCGTTGATAGCCATCCCATTCGTAGTTCGAGGCGTCGTGCCGGTGCTGCGCGCAATTGACCCGAAACTACGAGACGCCGCGTCGACGCTTGGAGCATCGCCGCTTGTCGTGCGTCGTGAGATTGACTTGCGCATCGGGTCCCGAGCTCTGGCGAACGGAGTTGGGTTTGCCTTTGCCATCAGTCTTGGTGAGTTCGGTGCGACATCGTTCGTCGGACGCCAGCCGGACACACTCACCGTGCCGCTCGCAATCAACCGGCTACTCGCAACTCCTGGTGATCTCCTCCGCGGCCAAGCCATGGCACTATCGGTCATTTTGATGATCGTCACCACGCTGGTCGTGCTGATTGGTGATCGACTGCATCCAAGTTCGGGCGGCATGTTGTGAGCGGTGCGGCATGAGCGGCCTCGCGATCGCTGGGCTTACGGTGAGATTTGGGCGGACCGTTGCGGTCGATGACGTGACATTGGCCGTACCGACAGGCGAGGTGCTCGCACTGGTTGGTGCCAGCGGTTGCGGCAAGTCGACATTGCTGCGCGCTGTAGCAGGTCTTCTGGTCGCCGATTCCGGCACGATTTCTTGGGACGACGTCAGCCTGGATCGCATACCCACGCACCAGCGAGACGTCGGTCTGATGTTTCAGGATCACGCATTGTTTAGTCACCGATCGGTCGAAGAAAACATTGGCTTCGGCCTAAAGATGGCAGGTGTCGAATCGGCGCAGCGCCGCCAGCGTGTCAACGAGTTACTCGAACTCGTTGGGTTGGACGGATTTGGTCCACGGTCGGTCGAGGGATTGTCTGGGGGAGAGGCACAGCGAGTAGCGCTGGCTCGCGCGCTTGCGCCGGAGCCCAAGATGTTGTTGTTAGACGAACCGCTCGCATCACTCGATCGGGCGCGGCGGGTTGAGTTGAACGCTGAGCTTGCGCGTCTGTTGCGAGAGTTGAATCAGACCGCCATCTATGTCACCCATGACCAAGAAGAAGCCTTCGCACTCGCGGATCGAATCGGCGTCATGGACCAAGGCCGCTTGTTGCGCACAGGAACACCAGCAGAAGTCTGGCGCGACCCTCGCACTGAGCTTGTCGCTCGTTTCGTTGGACATGAGGTGATCATCGAACGTGCGGGTAAGCGGTTTGCTGTTCGCAGCGATGCAGTAACTGCAGCCCCGGTTGCACCGCCAGCCGATGAGACCACCAACCAAAACCAGGCCAGAGATCTAAACCAGGCCGTAGGTCGAAACCAGAGTGCAGAGATTGTGGGAACCGTTGTGGCGTCCACGTTTCAGGGCGACCGGCATGAACTCACGATCTATGCGCTAGAGCAATCGTGGCGGGTCTTTGCCGTTGAACCAATGGCGGTGGGTGCGATGGTCGAGCTGATAATCGATGAGACCAAGCTGGCACAACTGCACAGCTGACGCGAAAATGCAACAGCCCCGGCAGGGACTGTCGCACGTTCGCCGTGGTAGGTCAGAGTCTCTCAGTAGAGGTGGTTCAGTACGCCAGGTCTTGTGCTGCCTCAAGGAGGTCAACGAGTTCATCAACCTGGTCGGTGTCCATCTGGTTGGCTACTCGCTCGGCCTCAACCCAGATGTTGGTCAGGTTCACAGCGTCGGCGTACGGGTTGTCTCGCAACACTTCACCAAAGGCGGTAACTACCGTGGCGAGTTGGAAGTCGGCTGCGGTCTCACCGAAGGTCTCGGCGACATCTCGCAGGTCGATGTCTTCGTCGATTTCCGTGACTCGGCCAGTCTCAGGGTCTTCCCAGCGCAGGAACACTTCGCCGATGTCACCACGATCGCTGATGTCAACGCCCGGGTGCAGGTTGACTTCGTACATTGCCGTCACCTGATGGCCTGCGCCAAGCTCGCCAGCGTCAACGCTGTCGTTGCGGAAGTCGTTATCACGAACGCCACGGTTCTCGAAACCGATCAGGCGGTACTCGTCGACGATGTCGTCGTCGAACTCAACCTGGATCTTTGCGTCGATTGCAGCGGTGATGAGCGTTGATGTCAGTTCGTCTTCGAACAAGCGCTCGGCTTCGTCTTCGGTGTCAATGTAGGCATAGAAGCCATCGCCGTTGTCGGCAAGTTGTTCCATCAGAGTGTCGTTGTAGTTGCCCATGCCGTAGCCGATGGTGACCAGGTGGATGCCTTCGTCGGCGAAGTTGCGGATGTAGTCGCCCAGCTCGTTCTGATCGGTGATACCAGCGTTCGCTACGCCATCGCTGGCGATAATTACTCGGTTGACACCATCGGGCCGGAAGGCGGCTGCGGCAAGTTCGTAACCCTCGACAAGTCCTGATTCAAGGTTGGTCGAGCCGCCGGTCTCAAGTGAGTCAATGGCGTTGTATATGCGACGGCTGTCGCTCACCGGTGTTGGCTCAAGCACAACGCCTGAGTTGTTTGCGTACACAACGATCGCCACGGTGTCGTCATCGTTGAGTTCGTCGACCAGGATTTCGAGTGAGTCCTTGACCAACCCTAGACGGTTGTCCTGGTTCATCGAACCGGATGTGTCGACAATGAAGGTCAGCGCAACAGGTGGTCGTACGTCGTCGGGGATGATTTCGGCTTGCACGCCAACTCGAACCAAGATGTTGTCGTTGTCGAACGGTGACGGCCCGCCGTCGACACTGATGTCAAGACCGCGGTTTGGTACTTCGTAGTCGTAGTCGAATGCGTTGACGTACTCCTCGACTCGGACCGAGTCAACTGGGGGTAGTACACCTTCGGTGAGCCAGCGGCGGCCAACGGTGTAGCTGCCGGTATCGACATCGAGTGCGAACGTTGAGAATGGGTCTTCATCGGTCTCAATGAACTGGCGGTAGCCGTAGTTCTCGAATCGGTTGTCGATGAGGCGAGATGGGTCTGGTGCTTCGATGTACTCCTCCTCGGCGTCCTGATCGGCAGGCTCGGAGAACAGGCCTTCTGCGTCGCCGTCGTTGCGGTCACGGTCTTGGGCGGCAGGGGCTTCGGCGTCACGGGCTTCGGCGTCACGGTCTTCGGCGTCACGGTCTTCGGCGGCGCTTGCGCTTTGGCCTGTTGTTGATGTTGCGGCCGGTTCAGGTTGGATAGCCCGCGGTGCTTCGGCTGAGGCCGATTCAGCTACGTCAAAGCTCTCTTCTTCGGCCATGGCGTCGTCATCCACGGCGTCTTCTTCGTCCATGGCGCCTTCGTCATCCATGGCGGCGCCGGAATCGTCGTAGATTGCAGAATCATCGGCCGATGTTTCGTCGTCGCTTGTACGAGATGATGTGGATTGTTCGGTCGCGGTATCGGCCGAATCGCTGGCAGCGTCTGTTACATAATCCGCAGAAGAAAGCTCACCGTCGGCCCCTCCGCACGCCGAGGCGAGCAGAGCGAGCGAACAGAGCGCTAGCAGTAGGCGACGAAGCGTGCTCGTCGGCGTGGTGGTGGAGGCACGTGAATGAGTCATGCCCCTTACGACGAGGTGTCGCCCGGGTCTGGTTCCCGATATCGGGAAAAAGTTTTGACGTTGGTCTACAGCACCCTGATTGGCTCGTCGCCACGCCAGTCGTTCGCTGCCGACTTGACCATGTCATAGAAGCTGAGCAGTCCGGCGCTGTCGCTGTAAATCTCGACCAGGTGACCGAGCTCTGACCGCGCGTCATGCATAGCGAATGCCGTGGTGCTTGCTTCTGCGTAGAGCGCCTCGGGCCAGCCATGATTTGTGAGCTGAGACTGCGCTTGGGCCACGTCATCGACGAAGAAGGCCATGTGATGCACACCTTGGCGAGGTCCAATGCGTTCGGCATCGGGGTGATGTTCGCACAGCAACTCGACCATGTGGTCGCCCCATTGGCCATACGCAGACGAGTGGTCGAACGCCCGGGGTGCACCAAACACTCGGCTGTTCTTCACCGCAATGTGATGCCGTACGAAGAACGGACCGGCGCCGCGGGCCACACAGGACTCGGCGGCGCCGATTACGTCATCGACTGCGTACGCAATCTGAACTGGTCCTCGCAAGGTGGTCCACAGCGAGGACATGGTTAGTAGGGGCTGGTGCCGCCGTCGACAGGGAAGAGGCAGCCGGTGATGTTCTTGGCTTCTTCTCGTGCCAACATGAGCGCAACTGCCGACACTTCTTCGACGGTGTTTGGCCGCTTGATTGCAGACCCGGCTGAGTACATGGCGGCGAGGGCGTCGAGGCCACCTTCGAGCTGGAGTGCTTCGACGGTTGCGGGCCCGGTCTCGTAGAACATGTCGGTCAGCACGATGCCTGGCAGAATCGCGTTGACGGTGACACCTTGGGTGCCGTTCTCGTGTGCGGCGCACTTGACCAAACCGTTGATTGCATGCTTGTTGCTTGAGTAGTGCGAGATCGTTGGTTTGGTGACTTTGCCTTCGACCGACGACATGGCAATAATGCGGCCGTACTGGCGAGGCAACATGTGCTTGAGTGACCGGCGAATACCCCAGAACGTGTGGTTCAGGTTGATCGACAGCGCGTGGTTCCAGTTTTCGTCGGTCATGTCAGCAACTGGAGCTGCTTCGATGATGCCGCCGGCGTTGAGCACTGCGATATCGACCTGGCCAAAGTGGTCGACGGTTCCGTCGATAAGTGCCTCAACCTGGTCTTGTTGTGTGGCATCGCACGCAATGAAGTGCGTGTTGTCACCGCCGCCCATTTCGCTAAGCGCGGTCGCACCCTTTTCTTCGCTTCGTCCGCTGATGACGACCTTTGCGCCTTCGGCGAGGTAGGTCTCGGCCACGGAGCGGCCGATGCTGCGAGTGCTGGCGGTGATGACCGCCACTTTTCCATCAAGTTTTCCCATTGTTCGTTCTCCTGCCTAGTACGGGCTGACGCCGCCGTCGATGCTGATAAGTGAGCCGGTGATGCCGGCGCCAGCGTCAGACGCCAGCAGGTTTGCGACGAGTGAAACGTCTTCGACTTCGTTGAGCTTCTTGATGGCTGACGGAGCAGACATCATTTCGAGCAGGTCCTCGAACTCGATACCGATGGCCGCTGCGGCCTCGGGTCCTTGGTCGTTCATAATGTCGGTGAGAATGCCACCGGGACACAGTGCATTGCAGGTGATGCCGAGTTCGCCTACTTCGAGTGCCACTGCCTTGGTCATGCCGTTGACGGCGTGTTTGGTCGTGACGTAGTGCGAGCTGCCTGGCAAGGCCAACTTTCCGTACATCGACGAGATGTTGATGATGCGGCCGGACTCTTGCGGGATCATGTACTTGAGCGCGCGGCGGGTGCACCAGAACGGGTGGTTCAGGTTCCAGTTCATAACGAAGTGCCAGATCTCGTCGCCCATCTCAGCGAGCGGGGCAGGGTCACCGCCACCACCTGCGTTGTTTACCATGATGTCGATGCGGCCGTAATGGTCGACGGTCTGGTCGACCAGCCCCTCACAAACCGACTGCTCGGTTACGTCACCCGCTATGAAGTGAACGCTATCTCCCGCGCCAATCTCGTCGATGGCCGCTTGTCCCTTGTCAGGACTACGGCCGTTGATAACGACCTTTGCGCCTTCGGCGATGAAGCCCTCGGCGATCGCTCGGCCGATACCTCTCGTGCCCCCTGTTATACAGGCGACGCGCCCATCTAGATCTCCCATGAATTCTCCCCTTACGCCGCAACGTAACTCTGGTGATGTTCCTGCGCCGAGACTAGTAGGTGGCGGTCTTTGTGAACTAGGGCGCTGCTGGTAGCAATGGCCCGGGCGCAGTGTTCACGACGGTGCCAAGGCACGGTAGGCGCAGCAGCGCCGGGTTGTCGACGAGGGCTTCCACCGCCTGTTGGGCGGTTTGTCCGGTCGTTGCGATATGGCGAGCAAATGCTGCAGCAACGGCAGGTGCCGCGAACGATGTACCTGACCACTCAGCCCACGACTGATAGTCGTCGGGGTCGATGCTGTTGGGCAGCGGTCGGGCGTCACCGTTGAACTTCTTAAAGAACGAGCTGACCACGCTGCTACCAGGGGCACAGGCTCGAACCCAGTCGCCGTAGTTCGAGTACGGCGCCTTGCCATATCCCTCAACTGATGCCACACCAACCACGCCAGGTAGGCACGCGGGGTAGGCGTGTCGTGCCGTGTTGTCATTGCCAGCTGATGCAACGATCACGGCTCCAGTGCGTTGCGCGAGCCGTATCGCACGAGCGAGCAAGCGCATGTCCCCATCGGCATACGCACCGAAAGACATGTTGACGATGGTGTTCTCGTTCAGGAAACCCGCTTTGCGTAGATCGTCGAGTCGCTGCGCGATCAGTGATGCCTTGCCTTCGCCGAAGGTTGTCATGACGCCTGCGACGTACACGTCTTGGCCGGGCGCGATGAGCTCAACGACACCAGCAATGAAGGTGCCGTGGCCGCTGACCGGATCGAGGAATTTGTCGCCCGATTCGTCGGGACCCTCACGATCGATAGGCGATGCAGCTGCGTGGGTCGGTAGTTGCAGCAGTGCAGGCAGCTGCTTGTTCTCGGCGATACCGGTATCGAAGATGATAACTCGGGCCTTGCAAGCAGGAATCGCAGGCTGATCAATGGTCGGGTCCTCTGCAGGCAGTGCGCTGCTCGGTCGGTCGCCGGTGTTTCGAGCCTGATTCGATTGGAATGGGTTGGATTGAAACGGATTGGATTGGAACGGATTCGAGACCACATTCGATTGAAACGGGTTCGACTGGAAGGGGTTGGATTGAAACGGGTTGGATTGAAACGGGTTTGACTGGAACGGGTTCGACTGGAAGGGATTGGATTGGAACGGGTTTGACTGGAAGGGATGGGAACCAGCGCTACAGCAGGAGCAACCCCCGCAGTCTCCGCACCCACCAGAATGCAGGAACAGCACGTGGTTTGGTTCGGCGCCAAAGCCAAGATGACGCAGCTCGGCAACGACAGCCTCAATGTCAAACGGTTGGTCCGCCCGCAGGAGAAACTCACCTTCGAGAATCTCGTCGACTTGGAATTTGACGCCCTGATCGTCAAAGAACTCGTTCACGATCTGTTGTGCCGCTTCGATGGCATCGGTGCCTGTGACAATGACTTCACCCGTCGCATACGCAAAGGGCTGGTTTGGGGAGAACGTAACGCGATCAGTCCAGAGACCAGATGGGCGTTTCAGGTTGGTGGGTGCCGGGAGTGCTGGTGGATCTTGTTGAGTTGCCATCGCCTATTTCTTTCGTATGTTGCTGGGTTGGTACTGACTACACACAGCTCGTAGAGCCGCTTAGTTCTTTGTCGAACGCGACATTTGCAAGGTTGACAGCCTCGACGATCGTGAGCTGGCGCCCTTGATCTGCAGCCGCCGCTGCGGCCGATGCGGTCATGTCCGCGGCGGCGCTTGCTATGAGTTCGTCGATCGCGATGCGGTCGTCAGCGTAGGGCTCGTGTCCAGCCTCGCCGAGAATGGTCGTGGCACTAGCTTGCAGCTGGAGTGCGACGTGCCAGTCGTGCCGTTGACCCGCAAGCTTCGCCGCCATGATGAGCGAGTTGGCAATCGTTACCGGCTGACCGGTCGTTACAGCTTGGTCGATACACGCGCGCTGGTACTCGGCCGCTGAACGAAAGTCTTCTTGTCGCCACGCAACCTCAGCCAAGTTTCCGAATGCGATTGCCGTTGCTGGAACGTCGTCGAGTTTGCTGTACGTGTTGAGTGCTTGCGTCAGTGCCTCGTGACCCCGTGTCAAGTCGCCTGCGCTGGCCCGGGCGACGCCAAGCAGACTCCACATTCGAGCAGCGCCGCGATCAGAAACCTCGGTTTTGAGTACTGCTTCGGCGGTGGCACCCGCGTGTTGGTGGTCGCCATTGCGCATGGCGATCTCTCCCCGCAAACGGTCGATCGCAGCGTCGCTCCATGATGGCTGGCCAACGCCCTCTTGTACGACTGCTGCGTTGTCGAGGAGCAGTGCGGCTTCGGCGGTGTTACCCATGCTCAGGTGTAGGTCGGCAAGGTCGGTTAGCAGCGCGCTACGCGAGGGAGTAACCGCGGTGAGGCGCTCGGCTGCCCGTGTCATCTCTTCGATCCCTGTGCGGTACGACTGAACTGAACTATGGAAGCGGCCGATGCTGCACATGAGTTGTTGTGCAGGCTCGGGTTCGATATCGCTAATCAGCTCGACTGCAGCTCGAATGTTTGTCAGTTCGGTAGCCACCTCGCCCAGCCAACGCTGGTCGATGCGTTGCCAAGGCGCAGCACGCTCAAGAAGCCAGTGGGCATGGGTAGTTGCTGTGGCGACCAGTTCGTTGTTGTCGTCGAGTAGTCGCAGCGCATACTGCTGCACGCTCTCAAACAGGCGATAGCGGGTGCCGGCCTGAGAAAGGTCGGCCGACAGCAATGACTTGTCGACAAGGGCCCATACTAGTTCCGGCACGTCGTCGCCGTCTATTCCGGTGGCCGCCAGAACAGCTTCTGCAGCCTCGATGGAAAAGCTGCCGCTGAACACGGCGAGACCACGAAATGCCCGTTGTTCGACCTCGCTGAGTCGCCGATAGCTCCAGCCAAGCAGGCCTTCCATGGTGCGCTGCCTGGCTGGTAGCGCTCGATCGCGACTGCGCAGGAGCCGAAACCGACTATCGAGGCCGGTGATGATCTCGGGTAGCGAAAGCACCGCAACCTGCGCTGCTGCGATCTCGATCGCAAGCGGCAGACCATCGAGATGTGCGCAGATCTCGCGTACGTCGGCAAGCGCCTGATCGGTCCACTCGAAGTTGACGTACACAGTGCTCGCCCGGTCGACAAATAGTTGAACCGACGGCATCTCGGCCGGGTCGGCGAGCTCCTGTCCGAGTTCAAGCGGCATGAGCCGGTACACAACCTCGCCAGCACAGTTCAGACTCTCGCGGCTGGTGCACAACAACGTGACGTTTGGACAGGAGCGAAGAAGATCCGGTACGAGCTTGGCGCAGGCGTCGATGAGATGTTCGACATTGTCAAGCACCACGAGCATCTGTGAGTCACCAATGAACTCCACGACATCGGACCAGCGGTCGTTCATTGATCGACTGCCGACGCCCAGCGCGGTGGCGATGGCATCGGCGACGAGTGCCGGTTCGACGACCTCGGCCAGTTCAACCATCCATACGCCACCGGGCCAGGTAGGAGCGACTTCGATGCCCACCTCGGTGGCCAGCCGAGTTTTACCCATGCCACCAAGACCAACAATCGTGATGGCCTTGCCGGGTTCAAGCAGCCCGTTTATGGAAACTCGGTCGCTCGACCGTCCGACGAACGAGGTAAGCGGCACAACCAGATTGTGCTGTTGTGCTGGCGTGGCTCGCGGGGGCATGTCGTTGCTCGTGAGGCCAAACGGGTCGATCCGATGCAGGACGGGTGGTTCATCAAAGTCACGCAGGCGGTATGCGCCGATGCGAGTCGAGGAAGCTGCTTGTGTCTTGCCGAGACGCTGCGCGGTCGAGTCAGTGATCAGGATTTGATCGCCATGGGCCGCTGACATCACGCGGGATGCCTGGTGCACCGACAAGGCCATGTAGTCGCCGTTTCTCGGGGCGGCGAGTCCGGTATGTATCCCGATACGAACTTTTATGTCACCGCCCGGCGGCCACGTCGCATGAGCCAGGCCGACTCGCAGCTCGATACATGCGGCCACGGCATCGTCGGGCTGCTCAAACGCAACGAAGAAGCTGTCGCCCTCGGTGTGCACCTCTTGCCCACGGTTGTTGGTCCATGCAGTTCGAAGGATTTCGTTGTGTTTGTCGAACACGTCACCAGCGACGTCTTCGCCCAGGGCTCGATACAGACGCGTCGATTCCACAATGTCTGTGAAAACGAACGTTACAAATCCCGAAGGCAAACGTTCGTTTTTGTCGTCGTGTCCCGTCACCATCGTCGTCCAGTTTCAGGCGCGCCCGCACGCGCAGTAGTAGCGCACGAAACTTACCACTTGGCCGTGCCTAATTCAGGAGAGAAATCAGCGTCGTAGCGGGTTCGCGACCTGCTCTACGAAACGACCGACGTGCTCTGCTGTTGGTGGGTTGCCAAAGTCCATGACGAAATAGGTGACCCCAAGTTCGTTTTTGTGGCTCAGCAGTTCGAGTAGTTCTTGTGCTTCGGCGTCGTTTTCAGGAAGCGCCCTTTCGACGGTCTGGCAAATCTCGATTGACTCTGGGTCACGGCCTGCGTCGGTTGCGGAGGTATGCACAATGTCCACTTTTCGGCGCCAGTCGTCGTCATCGCCACGTGCAAAGCCGTTCCAAATATCGGCGTGTCGACCGGCGAGAGGAAGGCCAACCTTCTCACCTGACGCACCGATACAAATTGGCGGCACAACTTCGGGAAGTGGCGGTGCCGATGCTCCGTTGATGCTGAAATGCGTCCCGGAGAACGACGGTTGGTCTTCGGTCCACATGAGCTTGCAGATCTGCAGCATCTCATCGAGTTCGGCGAACCGGATCGACGGCTTGGGGAAGTCGTAGCCGTACGCGGCGTATTCGTCTTCGCGCCAGCCGGCACCGATACCCAAGATGAACCGATTGCCGGACAGCACCTGCAGCGTCGCTGCCATCTTGGCAGTCAGGGCAGGTGGGCGGTAGCCATGTCCGAGTACGTGATGGCACAGCATCACGTGCGGGAACTTGGCGGCGAGCCAGGTCAAGGTCGTCCAGGCTTCCATGAACGGGTCGGTCTTGGCGTCAAAGCCGTAGAAGTGATCCGCAATCCACAACGAGTCGAAGTGCTCAAGCGCTGTGGGCAAAATCTCGCGCTCTTGGTACATGACGATTGGTTTGTGGTCACTCCACTGGTTGCCGATCACCGGGGATAGCCAACCGAATTTGATGTCGTTGCTCATTCGGTCAAACCTACTCGGCCTGCTGATGGCGATCAGCTTGTGCTGCAACCGGCAACGTTTCGTGGTGAACGGCGCTAGCGATCCATATCGACGACCCGGTATTGCAAGGTGAGCTCATCGAGCTGTGTCTTGAGGTCGGCATCGAGTGGGGTCTCACACGCGGCGACGGCGTCGGCGAGTTGGCCAGGCTTGCTAGCACCGATGATCGGCGATGTAACCAACGGGTTGGCGAGCGTCCAGCCGACGGCCATTTGTGCCATGGTGATGCCAGCCTGCTCGGCGAGCGGTTTCATCTGCTCGACGACATCGAACTTGTCTTCGGCCCAGTAGCGCTGTCGGTAGCGCTCGGCTTGAGTGCCTTCTTCGAACCGTCCACCTTCGGTTGGCTTCTCGATGCTCTGGTGTTTGCCAGTCAGAAATCCGCCGGCGAGCGGGTTGTATGGAATGACAGCAACGTTGTCGTGGTCGCAGAGCGGGAAGAGTTCACGTTCGGCATTGCGGAACAACAGGTTGTACCGAGGCTGCACACATTCGTACCGCACGATGTCTCGGGTCTCACTGCGGCCGATGGCTCGAGCGAGTTGCCACGCCGTGTAGTTGGAGCAACCGATGTAGCGCACCTTGCCGGCGTGCACGACGTCGTCGAGTGCGCCGAGCGTTTCGTCAAGTGGCGTGCTTTGGTCCCAGAAGTGAATCTGATAGAGATCGAGGTAGTCGGTCTGTAGCCGTTCGAGTGAGGCATCGACTGCATCGAGGATGTGCTTGCGGCTGCCGCCACCGTCCCACGGATTCGGCCCCATGGGGGCAAAGAACTTCGAAGCCAAGATCACGTCGCCGCGGCGTCCAGGGGTTGCCGCCATCCATCGGCCGATGATGCGTTCGGTGTCGCCCGCAAGTTCGCCAGCATGGCCGTTTGGGTACATGTCTGCAGAGTCGATGAAGGTGACACCAGCATTGAACGCGGTGTCGAGAATCGAGACAGACATGGGTTCGTCGCATTGGAAACCAAAGGTCATGGTGCCTAGGCAGAGCTCGGAGACTCGCAGGCCGGTACGGCCGAACTTGACGTGCTTCATGAGGAACCTCAGGTTGGTATTTGAGCGAGTTGTGCTGCGGTCACGGTGTCGAAGAGATCGCGAATGTGTCCTGATGGGCTGAGCAGCGACCAGCCTGCGAACGCGCCATGCTCACCACGGAAGGTCCACTGCGCCCAGCCAACATCGGATTCACCAGCAACGTCTCGCAGGGTCGCCGTACCTGGCCAGCGGCCCGCTCGGGTGAGCGCTGCGACGTGGTCGACGAGCGTGGCGACTGCGGTGCCAGCAGGCTGATGAGGATGCGGGAGCGAGCCCCCGCCTGCAATGAAGTCGGGGTGGCGGGCGCTCTTGCCACGGAGCTTGGCGTAGGCGACCGGGTCGACGTAGTCGACGACCCCAAGGACCTTGTCGTTGCGTAGGCGGTACAGGCTTTCGCCAGGCACCCAGACTTCGTAGCCATCGGGGTGTTGGGCCACCATCTGCCATTGTGCGAAACCGCAGTCGGCGCCGGCGGTGACCTGCCAATTCTCGAACCGCGCACCCGAAGCAGGAACGACCTCTTCCATATGGTTCATGAATTCCGAGATCTCCGCCTTGCCTACTTGTGGCCCAAAGAATGGGTCGTAGTAGACGGCGTCGTCGTCGAATAGTTCAACCAGGCGGGTGTACTTCTGGTCACCTTCGACGCCACCGAACATAGCGATGGTGTCGTGCGTCGTGCGTGTCATAGGTGCTACGGCTCGCTGGTTAGGGTGAGGAATACGAGGTTGAGCGGACCGCGCAGCACGCTGGCAGTAGCCGGCCGAGATTTGCCATGGAGCCAAACCAAGACTGCTGGCTCGGCTTCAACGTTCTTGAGCCATTGCGAGTCGCTGCGTACCGTGCTGAGAACAAGCTTGTCGCCGAGGCGGCTGGCAAGTAGAGGCACTCGCCGGGTCTTCTTTGAAACCCGTCCGATCGTTTCGAGCACAACGGCACCGGGCCCAAGAGGCGGTGGGTTGGCGATACCAGACCGAACGGCAGGTTCGACCGTTGCGTTGAGCAGGCGAAATCCTGCTTGGGTAACTTCGGCGCGTGCGGCTTTGAGCTCGCTGGGGATCATGGGGGGTCAGGCTAGATGCTCGTGCCAGCGGCACGTAGATCGAAGGTCAGATCAAACGATTCGACAGCGCGAGCAAAGATGTTGGGCTCGACAACTGGCTCACCGATCACTCGCAGGTTCGTGAGTCGTTGCGTCAACGCTTCAAACAGCAGGCGCAGTTCGATCCGAGCCACGTTTGCGCCGAGGCAGAAGTGGGTTCCATGGCCGAACGCCAAATGAGGGTTGGGGTTGCGTCGAATATCGAACGCCTCAGGATTGTCGAAGACCGCCGGGTCTCGATTCGCAGCCGGATAGATCAAGGCAACGCGGTCGCCAGCCTGCAGTTGTGTTCCCGCGAGTTCGGTGTCGGTGGTAACGCGACGGAACATGTTGTTCAGCGGCGTGACCCAACGAATCATCTCTTCGACCGCCGCTGGCACGAGTTCACTGTCCTGCGCCATCGCTTCCCAGTCGTCGGCATGGTCCACAAGTGTGCGTAGGCCATGTGCAATGACGGTGCGAGTCGTCTCGGCCCCACCGGCGATCATGAGCCCGGTTTCTTGGACCATCGTCATGGGGTCCATGCCAGCGGCGAGCCAGTCGCTAAAGAGGTCGTCTTGCGGGTCGGCGGTACGTGCGGGCAGTTCGTGTTGCATAACGTCAGCCCACTCTTGAATCGAGTCGTGCAGGTCCTGCAGCTTGTCAGGTTCGACGTATCGGCGATCGATCCGCATCTGTCGCTCGGACCAGCTCTTGACCTCGCGCCATCGATCTTGGCCGAAACCAATGAGTTCAGCGGTCACGCGACATGGCAGCTGCGCGGCGAGCGCATCAACGACTTCGACAGAGCCGTGCTGTGCGTTGGAGGCGATCGCGTCGTCGACCAGGTTGTCGATCATCAACTGATAGTGCTCGGCGTGTGCTCGCACTGCTCGGGGTGTGAAGCGTCGATTGATGAGTCGCCGTTGGTCGAGATGATCCGGGTCGTCTTGGGCGATCATGGTCGCTTCTCCCGGTGACGGCTCGACCCGGTAGTGGCCTTCGCTCGAGAATCGATCTGGGTCTCGTTCTACGGCGAGCACGTCTGCGTGGCGAGCAATGCACCAGAAGCCGCTCACTTCGTCACGCCATAAACCCGGATAGGCGAGCAGGTCGACGTAGGTCTGTTGCGGGTCCGCCTGCCACCAGGCCGGGTCCAACAGAGACGTGGTCGGGGTCATTGGTTTGCTGCCTGGACAAGGGTGACAGTGACGACAACGAACTCGGTGGAAACCATCGCATCAGAGTAGGTGACCAAGCCGTTCGCCCGAAAGAGCAATTCAGATTCGCTCGTGCTTGTCCTGTCCACTGCCTGCAGCTCTATGGTCCCGGACCGCTGATATTCCGTATTCGCTAACGTCACGGTGCCAGGACTGTCGGATCCCCGGTGTAACTGGTCTGGTCGACAGTCCCCAACCAGCTAGTGGCAGACATGTGGCCGTTGTCGCAGTGGGTGTCCGGATCCGCTTCGCTCATCCTGTCGACTCATCCCGATCCTCAGTCCTGGGGCAGTACGGATCGCTCGCTGCGTTCGCAATCCTTTCGACAGCCTGCAGATCTACAGTCCCGCACCGCTGCGCCTTACCGTCACGGTGCCTGGCACCGTGACCTTAGCGTTAGGTGGTGATGGGTTCGAGTTTGGCGGGGACGTGTTTGTGCCACGGCGTGCCCGCATACTCGTCCTTCCAATCGAGTGATGTCAGCTCGTTCGGGGGCACACCGACAACCTCGCTATCACCGTCGGCCTCGGCATACAGACCCATGCCGTTCGGAATCGAGATGTGGCCGTCTTGCATGGTGTCGTTGACTTCGACCGGCGCAATCGCCGAACCACCAACGGTCGTAATGCGGATCCTGTCGCCGTCAGTGACGCCAAGCCCAGCTGCGTCACCTGGGCTGAGTCGCAACGCACCGTCGGGGTCCTTCTTGCGCCACGTTGCATCGCGCATGATCGTGTTCGCCGTAAATGCTCGCCGTTCGCCCGCTGACAAGATGAACGGAAACTCGGCGGTGCGATGATCGATGGGAGCATCGCTGAGCGCAGCGAGATCTGCCAGCAGCTCAGGTATCTCCGCGTGGACCTTGCCGTCGTCGGTGCGGACCATGTCCCAGCCCTGTTCGTAGGTATGGCGAGTAATCACCACGCCGTCGCGGCTGGCGATGATTGCCTCGAACAGCGCATTGCCGAGGTCCTCGTCGGCGACGTCTTGGAATCCGGCAGCCTTCACCGCGTCGGTGTAACGCATGGCGCATTGTTGGGCTGAGAACCAGACGGGAGCGGCGTCGGCCATGCCAGCGGGCAGAGCGTCGCCAAGGGTCAAGTACATGATCGTTGGGCCGATGCCAGCAATGGCGGGGTTGGCTTTGGTCGCGCCAATCAGTGCAGCACCGAACTCCTTCAACCCTTCGTGCGCCGCAACACGCAATGCTTCGATCACATCGTCATCGATCAAGCCAAGCTCGCGTGCGATGCGGGCATGGATTTCAGCCTCGGGCAAGGTGCCCTCGAGAGGGTCAAAGATCGGGGCGCGGACGGTGAAGTGGTTCTCGGGAAACGAGCCGCCGAAGAACGTCGCTTCACACTTCTCATACTGCGACGAGGCCGGCAGAACATAGGACGCTTCGCGAGCGGTTTCGGTCATGGCGACGTCGATGACAACGGAGAACTCAAGGTCTCGCATCGCCTCGCGCCACCTGCTGCTTTCGGCGAGCGAATGCACCGGGTTTGCACTCTCAACAAACATGCCGCGGATGCGATCAGGATGATCGGTCATGATCATGTCTGGTATCTCGTTGCACGGAACGAGGCCCGAGATGATCCGACCGCCGGTTACCGGTGCCGATGGTTCATTGCCGGTCGCCCCGTAACTAAACAGTGGTGCCATGCCCGAGTGGGTCGTCGTGCCGCCAGGAATGTTGAAGCTGCCGACCAGGATCCAAATGAGGCGCTGCAGGTAGGAAACGAGCGTTGAGTGCGGCGCCATCTCGATGCCGAGATCTTCGTAGATCGACACGCCACCCTTGGCAGTGCCAATTCGACGTGCGGCGGCGCGGATCTGGGCTTCGTCGATACCGCACCGTTGTGAGAAGTCGGGAATATCGACCTTGGTGAGCTCCGCCAACACAGCTTCGCTACCAGTCGTGTGCTCGGCCAGCCATGCATGGGCGACCAAGTCCTCTTGCACCAAGACGCCCAACAGAGCCGCCACACAGAACGCGTCGGTACCGGGTTTCACTGCCAAGTGAAAGTCGGCCAAGTCAGCGGTTTCGCTGCGCCGCGGATCGATCACGATCATGGAACGCTCGGGATCCTTGGCGATGTCTTTGAGCACACGACGGGCTTCGTTGAAGCCGTGCGAGTGCCACGGGTTCTTGCCAAGGAAGATCGACACTTCGGCATGGTGGAAGTCGCCGTGGGTGTGGGCCCCCGTCAAACGGCCTTCGACCCAGGCTTCGCCCGTCTTCTCTTGGGCGAGTGCGTTCGAGCGAACGGTGATGCCAAGGGCTCGCCGCGTGCCCGAGCCGTACACGCCAACCATGTGATTGCCCTGCCCGCCGCCGCCGTAATACATGACCTTGTCTTTGCCGTGCGCTTCGCCAATCGCGGTGAGCCCATCGGTGACCTCGCGGATCGCGGTGTCCCAATCAACGGCAACGTAGGTGCCGTCGGGTTCGCGTCGCATGGGGGACTGCAGCCGCTTCATGCCGTTCTGGTAGTGGTTCAGGCGAAGCGCCTTCTCACACGTGTAACCCTTGGACGCAACATGGTCCTTGTTGCCTTTGACCCGGGTGATCTCTCGTCCGTCAAGCCGTAGCTGCACGCCGCAGTTGGCTGAACACAAGATGCAAACGGTCTTATGCCATTCGTCGGTCGTCACTGCTTCGGTCGCCGTCATGGTGATCCTTCTGCTTAGGTAGAACCACGCTATTGCTTTTGGGGCTGGCGACGCCAACTAGTGGCTAGGCCTCGGCGGAGGCGAGCTGAATACAGAGCGCCACGATTTCCATTGCCTGCTCGACTTCGGCAAGCGGCGGTCGGGTCGGCGCCAGACGAATGTTGCGGTTGTCCGGATCGACGCCGCCAGGGTGGGTTGCACCCGCGGGGGTGAGCGCAACGCCAACGTCGGCAGCAAGTTCCACAACGCGACGCGCAACTGGCTTCGCAGTCACAAGGTGCACGAAGTATCCGCCATTCGGATCGGTCCACTCGGCGAGTCCGGTTCCGCCGAGGTGCTCGCTGAGAACGCTCTGGACCGCCGCGAACTTGGGGCCGATAATCGCCGCGTGTTGTTCCATGAGACCAGCAATGCCACCGGGGTAACCCTCCAGGAACTTGACGTGGCGGTACTGCTCGAGCTTGTTCGGGCCAATGGTGTGCAACGACAGCCACGCGCTGAAATGTGCGACGTTCGCTTCGCTCGATGCCATGAAACCAATACCACCGCTCGAGAACGTGATCTTGGATGTTGATCCGTACAGAACGACACGATCCGCGAACCCGGCAACTTCGGCAGCACGCAGCAGATTCTTGGGCTCGTCGCGCTCACTACCAAGGTGGTGCACGCCGTATGCGTTGTCGGCAAAGATCGTGAAGTCCGGCGCCGCCGCTGCAACGCCAACCAGTCGGTCGACGTTCGCGTCTGAAATCGAGTCGCCGGTTGGGTTGCTGTAGACCGGCACGAAGTACATGCCTTTGATCGACGGATCATTTGCCACCAGCGTCTCGATAGCTGCGACGTCGGGGCCGTCACTATCGATGCCGACAGGAACGACCTCGTAGCCGAGGCCTTCGAGCAGTTTGAAGTGCCGGTCATACCCCGGCACGGTCACGATCATTTTGGGCTGACTGCCAACCCACGGTGCCGAGTCGGCGCGGGCTCCCTTGAGCAGGCAACACGTGAGAGTCTGACTCATCAGGGCCAGGCTGGCATTGTTCCCGCAGATCACTTCGCTCGCATTGACGCCCAACATCTTGGCGAAGAGTTCACGGGCCTCGGGCAGCCCCGCAGCGCCGCCGGGGTAGTTGCGAAGCGCAACGCCACTCGGGGTGACAAGATCGTCGACCCCGAGCGCGTCGAGCAGGCCGTTCGACAGATCGAACTGTTCGTCACTCGGTTGGCCTCGGGTCATCGACAGCGACAGCTCAAGAGCCTGGAGTTCGTCGTAGCGGGCGCGCAGTTGAGTGAGTTCGGTCATCGCAACAAATGGTAGATGAGGTTGGCCACGTTGCGGCTTGTGTTGGTCAGCAAGATCGAAGCGCAGGCTCTAGTCTTTCGCCGTGCCGAGTCTGCGCGTGGTGACGTTGAACGTTGGTTCCTTCTTCGAGGCGGACTGGGACCAACGTCGACACGAGGTTGTTGCATGGATTAATCGGCTTGACGCCGACGTCGTCTGCCTGCAAGAAGTGTGGCAGGACGCCGACGACCTAAACACTGCTGGTTGGATCGCTGATGCATGCGCAACCAACTATGGATGGCATTTCGGTGGTCATCCGATTTCGTGGAAGGAACGGGCGAACCCACAGTTCAGATTTGGGTCTGCGATTTTGAGTCGGTGGCCGATCGACGAGCGAAACGTGTGGAAGTTGCCAATCGCAGACAACCCTGAGGACCCGATTCCTGGATCAATGCCCTGGGAATTGGTGCACGTGCACACCGCCGGACTTGACGTGTACACCACACACCTGGCCCCGGCGCCGTCACATGGACGTCATCGGCGGGTGCAGGTGTTGGCGATCGACGACCTTATTCGAGAATCGCGTGGTGATCGCGACGACTTCGCTGACTACCCGAATCCGCGGCCAAACATGCCAGCAATTCTGACCGGCGACTTCAATGCCGAACCCGACAGCGACGAGATGCGCTGGCTGCGCGGCCACACGGTGATTGACGATCGCACGACCTTCTACCAAGACGCATGGCGGGTCGCTGGCGACGAATCACAAGGGCTCACCCAGGATTGGCGCACGCACCCACTGGCCGCGTCGCTAAACGTCCATCGCAAACGAATTGACTATGTGTACGTCGGCGACCCGTTCCTGCGCGCTGGAGATTCGGGTCGCATACTGCAAGCCGAGATTATGGCGCACCAGGAACTCACGGGCATTCAGGCGAGTGACCACATGGGGCTCGCCGTGGATATTGAGTGGTCCGCGCGCCCCGACTGAGCCACACTAATGGGGTGAACGAGACGGGGCTTCCTCTCCGATTTGGTGAGTTGCGCGACGCTGAGCGCATTGCTGACTATCACGACCGGTGCTGGCTGCAGGCGTTCGCACCGTTGGTTTCGCCCAAAGTGATGGACCCGAACTCGTACTACGTAAAGACCTAGCCGATCCAAGCCACATCATGCGCAATCGAGAGACGTGGGACGCAGATGCTCCGAACTGGGTCGAGCGCAATCGCACTGCCTGGACGAGCGAACCGCATTGGGGTGAGTTGGGCGTGCCCGACGCGCAGATCAGCGCCATGCCCGAAGTTGCGGGTCGTGATGTGATCGAGAACCTCGTTCGCTGCGCCACAGGTCGCGGCCGAGCTGGCAATGGGCTACACCCGCCAACAGATCCTGTCGAAGCAGAGCCGATGCAAGCCCGTGTTGTCGAGGCATCCAACAGGATTGTCTCGGCACGCGAGCTGTGGGTTCTACGCTTAGGCCATGACACAAAATATGGTGGGGTCATTTTTTGACGAGGGTTCGCCGTATCTGACGCATCCGTTATTGACGCCGGAGCGTACCGCGGCCGAGATTGACGAAGTTGAGCGCCTCGTCGGCTCGGTGACCGGGCGCGTTCTCGATATCGGCTGCGGCTTCGGTCGGCACAGTATTGAGCTTGCGTCGCGGGGCGCAGACGTCTTGGGAATTGACCCTTCGGCCACCATGATCAAGACCGCACGAGAGCGGGCGTCGGCGGCAGGTCAGTTCGCCGACTTTCAGCAGATTGCGGCAGAAGATCTCAGCGACGTCGGTCGATATGACCTAGCCATCTGCCTGTTCACATCGCTTGGTCAACTTGGGCCAAAGACGGCCGGTGACGAGCCACATCTCGAGCTACTTCGACGAGCAAAACGAGCCCTTCGGCCGGGTGCGCAGCTTGTTGTTGAAGTGCCCGAACGAGACCGTGCTGCGGAGACCCTCGTTACATCGGAACAGCTCGGCCCGGCCAAGGTGACCCGGAGCTTCGATGGACGCCTCGGCGTTGTGCGCGAACGGTTTGAACTGGACGACGGCGTCACGTACCAGTTGGCCTATCGAGTCTTCAGTAAAACCGAGCTCGTGGACCTGCTCCATGACGCTGGATTTGTCATCGAGGAGGCACAAGACACCGGCCTCGTCGAGCCACCGACAACCTTCATGACCATCGTTGCAAGGCACCCGCTAACCAAGTAACGGCAGGGAACCCGGCCGTGCGATGGGGTGGCCCGCGGCTAACTTGCGACTGTGCCTGACTGGCTGACAGGTGAATTGAGCGGAGACATTCTTGGCGGCGTCGCGCTCACGATCGGCCTGACCCTTCTCACATCATGCACATCGTTTGCGGTTGGCCTCGCCGCTGCAATCGGCCGCCGCAGCCGTCGATTGTGGGCCCGCCGCATGGCCGGTGTCTTCGTTGAGACCTTTCGCAATGTGCCTGCGCTGATCCTGCTGATCTTCTTTGCGTTCGCGGTGCCGAACGTATTTCCCGCCAACCTTCGCAAGACCCTCTTCTTTGATAATCCGGTCGTTGACCTCATTGGCACGATCACCACGCTGCCGCTGCCGTATTACGGCATCGCAGCCGTGCTCGCCCTCACCGTCAACACCGGCGCACACCTGGCCGAGATACTCAGATCGGGTCTCGACGCAGTTCCACAAGACCGCATCGACGCTGCCCGATCGTTAGGCGCCACTGCTCGGTCGGCATACTTCACCGTCACGATTCCCGATGGAGTTCGTATCTCGTTCGGCGGAGTGATCAACCGACTCGTGCACAACCTGAAGAACACCGCACTCGTGTCGTTCGTGGCAGTGCCAGATGCCTTCTCGCGCATCCAGGGCGCGATCACCAAGACATTCGAAGCTACCGAGCTGCTCGTCTTCGCAGCAGTCCTCTACCTGGCACTCGCAACGTTGCTTGAGTTCGGCCTGCGCCGACTACAAGTTGCCCTCTGGCGAGGACGTCCAATCGATCGGGTCGCCGATGTCTGATCAGATCGAGTTTCTTTGGCGACAACTTCCAAACCTGCTGTGGGGGTTTCCAAACAACCGTCCCGGGGGCCTGCTGCTCTCGATTCTTCTCAGCGCCGGCGCGATAGCCACCGGACTACTGATCGCCGTGGCACTGGGGTTCGCGCACCACAGCCGCCATTGGATCGTGCGGTTCATAGCCAACCGCATCGTGTGGGCTATCCGCGGCATCCCACTGATCGTTCTGCTGGTATTGCTCTTCCAATTTCTTGGAACCGGATCGCTCTTTGGTATTGAGTTCTCCGCATTTTGGTCAGCGTTTGTCACCCTCGTTTTGTACGCAGCTGCATACCAAGCCGACATGATCGCAGCGGGAATCGGGGCGGTTCCACAACAGCTTCGCGACGACGCACAGCTCCTTGGAGCGACCCCGTTCACACTCGCCCGCACCGTGACCTTGCCGTATTGCCTGCGCGTCATGCGCCCCGCACTCATTACACAGGCGATCACGATCTTCAAAGACAGTTCGGTTGTGGTCGTCCTCGGCGTCGCCGATCTCACCACGAACGCACGGATTGCTCTTGGGGGCGACGTTTCCAACACCCCATTCTGGGTTGCCACCTATCTGTTGGTCGGCCTCTTGTACTGGTGTGTCGCCTTCGGCATCGCCCGCATGGCAGAACGGCGAGTACCTCGGAACGACGGCGTTCGGGTCGCCAGCATCTATGGATGACCGGACGCTGGTAGGTGGGATCGTCGCACTGATAGCAGGCTTCGCTGGCTTGGTCTGGCTTGACGCGATGAACGACACATTGCGCGACGACCTCGTGCCGCAGACAATCGTCTGGTTTCTCGTCGCGTTTGGTGGGTATGTCGTTGTCTGTCTGCGCTCACAAGCCACGCAGCCAGTCAACCTCACCGCACTCCTGCTCCTAGGGTTGGGCCTACGCCTCGTGCTACTCGTGACCGAGCCGACGCTCAGCGACGATGTCTACCGGTACTTGTGGGAAGGCCACCTGGTCACCGAAGGTGTCAGTCCCTACAGCTTTGCTATCGACTCAGCCCTCGGCGATGCGTACACCATCCCCACACGTGCGCTCGTCAACAACCAAACGTTGGCGTCGCCGTACCTGCCGGTCGCCCACGGGATCTTTGGTGCCGTGGCCTTTGTGCTGCCAGCAGAACCGTGGACGATGCAGCTGGTCATGATCGCTTTCGACACGCTGGCGGCAGCCATGATCATCAAGCTGCTCGGACTCGTCGGTCTTCCACCACGTCGGGTGCTGCTGTACTGGCTCAACCCACTCGTCATTGTCGAGATTGCTCATGGCGCTCACATCGACGCCCTCATCGTGGGGCTCGGCTTGGCGGGCATCTGGCTGACGTTCAATGCTTGCGGTGAGCGCGCCGCGCACGCCACGACGGCCACCATTCTTGCTGGCCCCGCCCTGGTCGCTGCGGCGACTCTGACACGACCCCTGGCATTGCTGTTGATACCGGTTCTGTTCTGGCTTTGGAGCTGGCGGCAACGAGCCATGTGGTTCGTCGCACTGACCGTTCCGATCGCGCTAGCTGCTGGATCGACTGGCCTTGGACTCGATCAAACTGGCACGGGCGTGTTCGGATCGGCGCGCGCCTACACCACAACGTTCCGATTCAACTCGGGCATCTATCACTGGCTAGAGACATGGATTGCCGGACGCGGACTAGACGACAACGGGTGGAACGAACCAATGGCGCTCACGCGTCTCATTATCGCTCTCGTGGTCGTGGTCGCCTTGTTCGGTGTTTTCGTTGCCGGCCGACGCCGTCGCAGCGAACGACACGCACTTCGGCTCATGGCCTTGCCGCTGATGATCTACGTCGCGTTCACGCCGGTCTTGCACCCCTGGTATGTGCTTACCCTGCTGGCCTTCACCCCGTTCTTGGCGCCCGGCGTCGACGAGCCAACACGAAGATGGGTCGCCCCAGCGCCATGGTTGTTGCTCAGCGCGCTGCTCATTTTTAGCTATCTCACATACGAGGAACCGACAGCTTTCGGCGAGCGCACCTGGGTACGCAGACTCGAGTGGTACCCGACCCTCGCGGTCATGGGTGTGTGGCTTGTCGCAAGCCGGTCGTATCGAGGATCGTCGGCACAGCCTCACGACCGTGAGACGATAGACACGTGACCATCTTGCTTGCCATCGTTGCAGGTGGCGCGCTTGGGTTCGTTTTGGCCCGCGGCGATTTCTGCTTCCATTCGACGTGGCGACGACTCTTTCGCCCCCAAGCGGAAACCTCGCTCGTGCGGGCGTATGTCGTTCTATTGCTGATCTCAACACCCATCGTGCAGATATTTGTGGCAACTGGAGTGATCGACCCGTTTATCCCGCCCCTAGCCCCAGGCGCCGCAATCGTGGGCGGTTTGCTCTTCGGCGGTGGCATGGTCATCGCTCAAACGTGCATCTCGGGTATGTTCTACAAACTTGGTGCCGGGATGCTGGGGATGTTTGTCGCGATTGCGACGTGGGCGACTGGCGACATCATTACCTGGCGCGGACCACTCAAGGGACTTCGCGAGAACCTCAACGCAGATCCAGTCACAGCAACCTCGAGTGACGGAACCGCACAGGTCGCCACGATTACCTCGTCGATTGGTCCGATCGGCATCGTGTTGCTCGTGCTGATCGCCGTTGGCCTTTCGGCCTGGGTCGCACGCGACGAGGCGGTAGCGGTGCCCTCCCATGACACGTTGACTGGACGCGGGCCCAAGCTCCGTGGCGCCCGACTGGGTGCCGCGACTGCGGCCGTCATGGTCCTTGCGTGGCTGCTCGTCCGTTGGCACGGATTTGACTACACCTACGGGACGTCGGGTGTTCCAAATCAGATTTGGGACCAAGTAGTGAATGGCGCTGACATTCCATGGTGGATTCCGCTTGCGCTGATGAGCGTGGTGCCGGGTGCTCTTCTCGCTGCCGTGGTCGGCAACACGCTGCTCGTTCGAGGCGAGGAATCGCGCCGCTACGTCGAGCTAGCGGCCGGCGGCCTCGTCATGGGCATTGGCGCCGCAATCGCAGGTGGATGCAACTTGGGCCATTCCATGGTTGGCGTGCCGTTGCTCTCGCTAGGAAGCATTTTGACCACCGCTGCCATCGTGGCAGGCGTGTATGTCACCCACCGTTTAGTCAGTTGAACGCTCGGGTCAGTTGAACGCCCTATGCCGTTGTTTCGGATCGTGTGCCCGGGACCGCTGACAGCGAACGTGCCTGGTTAATGGTTACGGACACGACCGGGCAGCTGAGCGTGCCAATCAGCTGTTTCGTTACCGAGCGGTTGAAGAGGCTGCGCCATCCTTTGCGAGGACGAGTGCCGATGACGGCAAGGCAGGCATCGCTGCAATAACTCTCGAGAACTGACGTAAGCGAACCGAGTGCAACGATGTGTTCATACTGAACGTCTTTGTTGGCGATTCGCCGTGCCACGACGGGTGCGATTCGGTTTCTCGTGCGAGTCTCTGTGTCGATCATTGTGTTCCAATAGCCACCGGCGCCGTCGGTCGCCGGTGTCGCTACGTCGTACGCTGTGATGATTCGCAGGCGCTTTGATCGCACGGTTGCCTGGTCGGTTGCCCAGTCGAGTGCGGCGAGTGACTCGGCAGTGCCGTTCACGGCGACCAAGATCACTTCGGGTGCGGATGTTTCCATGTCTTCTTCTCCTTACTGATTGGATTCGGGTGCTTGGGTTGTGGCAGAGGTGTCGTGCAGCCGCTGGCTTTGGACTTCAGCCGGGGCGAGTTCATCGACGCGTAGGACGGGTCCGTCCGTTCGGTGCACGGCCCGAAAGAGCAGGTGAACGCCAACGGGCAATGTGAGGATCATGGCGACACCCGCCAACACGAGTTGGGCGGCGCCAGCCACTCCAAGTTCAAGTCCTGCGCCAAGCGACGCCACCAGAAATCCGACGGGGCTCGCCTTTCCGGCGGCGTGGAATCGGGCGTAGGGCGTGCTGAAGCGCAGCAACCCGACCGCAGCCAAGATGGCGATGAACGCCCCCACGATCATGATCAACCCTGCGATGGTGCTCATGAGGTCACCGTCTCTGCGACTGCGGGTTGGTACTGCAGGAAGCGTGCCGCCGACACTGTCGCAGTGAAACCAATTATGGCGAGCACGATCAGCAAGATGAGATTAGTGGTTGAGCCAGTTTTGGCAGCGTGGGTCGCTATCGCGCCCATCAAACAGAGCAGCGCGACGTCTAGTGCCACGATTCGATCGGCGAGTGATGGGCCGGCAAGGAGGCGGCCGGTGGCGATCAGGGCGGCGGTGATGAACAGTGATGTTGCGACAGTGATCATGTGGATCTCCGATAGTGAGGGGTCATGAGATGGGAAGGGCGCGACAGGCAAGTTGGGCCAACTCGTGGACATGGCTGGTCACTGACTCGCGATTGTGATGGTGCAGCAGATGCAGGTAGAGAGTTCCTGTGTCGGGATCGGCATCGACGACGGCGGTTCCGGGCGTCAACGTGATCGCAACCACAAGGAGCAACAGGTGGTGGCGTGCTTCGGCCGGCAGTTGGAGTGCGACGATCGCTTCGTCAGTCTGATCGTTGGGCGTGACGATCTCTTTTGCAACCGTGACGGTTGACTTCATGAGATCCACGAACACAAGCCACAGCAATTTGATCAGCTCGACTGGTCGAACCGATCCGTGACGAGGAGTGCCGAAGCCAAGCATCATCAGTACGACGGCCAAGATTGCGCCCGCAAGTAGGTTCGGTATGGAAACGTCCTGCCACAGCGCACACCACGCCACGGCGTGCGCGCTGATCATGAGCAGTGAGCGCAATCCGAACGAGTTCGAACCTGAGGCACGAGAGCTGGCGGTCATCGTTGCACCACATCGACATAGGCCTGGTGGTTCCGCAAGTTGTCGGCGGCTTCTTGAGCGAGCTCGAAGATTGGCCCAGCAAGAGTGGAGATAGCGAGCGTTCCGGCGACGGCAATGCCGGTTGCGCCGTACATCAAACGTCGATTGGCCCGAGTTGTCGACTTTGCGGACACACCTTCTGCTGCGTCACCCCAGAACACCCCAATCCAGATCTTCGCCATCGACAACAGCGTCAGCGCTCCAGCGACCAACGCAACCGTTACAACAGCAGCCGAGTTGGCTTCGATACCGGCAGCGATGACCGCGAACTTGGCGGTGAATCCGGAGAACGGAGGCAGACCGGCGAGGGACAGGGCAGGAATTGCGAACAGTGCTGCCAGAATCGGGCGCCGTACCGCAAGGCCTCCTGAGCGGTCCAGTGCGCTGGTGCCTTGGTGGTTCTCGATTAGCCCACCGACCAAGAACAGCACCGTCTTGACGGGCATGTGGTGAATGAGGAACAAGATGGCGCCAGCGGTTCCAGCAGCACTAAAGAGGCCGAGGCCCATCAACATGTATCCGATCTGGCTGACGACGTGGAATGACAAGATTCGTTTGACGTCGTTTTGGGCAAGGGCGCCGAGCGCTCCGACCACCATGGTGATTCCGGCAACGATCAGTACCACTGGTCCCAGATCGTCCATACCCGTGAGGGTGTGGAAACGAATCATGGCGTAGATGCCGATCTTTGTCAGCAAGCCTGCGAACACGGCCGTGATCGTCGTTGGTGCGGTCGGATACGAATCGGGCAGCCATGAGAACAGCGGGAACATGGCGGCTTTGGTTCCAAAGACGACAAAGAACCAGGCGCCGATACCGAGCCGTGCACCCTGGCTCAATTCGGGAATGCGTTCAGCGAGCAGAGCCAAATTGACCGTGCCAGTAGCTGAGTACACGAACGCAACACCCAACAAGAACAGAGTCGACGCGAACAGGTTCATAACCACATAGGTCATGCCAGAACGAACCTGCGCACGCTGGCCTTGGTGAGTGAGCAGGACATAGCTGGACACCAAGATCAACTCGAATGCAACAAACAAGGTGAAGAGATCACCCGTCAGAATTGCGAGCGACACGCCCGAGGTGAGAACACCCAATAGCGGCCCCGCAAGTTCGGGATTGGCACCCCAGGCGGTGCGCCGCTGCCCGATTGCGAAGAGCTCAACGACAAGAATGATCGAGAGTGCAACGGGCAAGACCATGGCGGCGAACTGATCGGCAACCAACACGATGCCGAGTTCGGGTGCCCAGTCACCGAGTCGCACGGCCACCGAGCCGTTACGAATAACTTCGATCAGAATGCCGAACGATCCAGCGGTTGCGGTTCCAAGGCCTGCGATCGTGAACGTGTCTCGGAGGCGGGCGTGATCGGCAAGGCCAAGACCTGCCGCAGCCGCGACGAGCGGAGCGATAAGGGTTGCTGTCACCAGCCAGTTCATGAGGTTGGCTCCATGCCGGGGGCGGAGCTAGCGGACGCTGGCTGTGGACTCCCGATGCGCTTGTCTTCAAGATCGTCTTCGACGAGGTCGTCGCCGGTGAGTAGCTGTTGGCGTCGGGCGAGCGCAAGCAAAAACAGTGCGAGACCGAATGAGATGACAATCGCAGTCAGTGCAAGTGCTTGCGGAAGCGGGTTCGACATGGCATCAACCGACGCGATATTTGCCAACGGTGCTTCGCCCGCCGATCCACCCGCAGCGACAAGTCCCAACACGGCGGCGTGACCAAGCAGTGAGAAACCAAGAATGATGCGGCTCAGTGAACGCGCAGTGATCAGGAAAATTCCAACACCGGTTAGAGCTCCGACGGCGAGTACCAGAGCGAGACTCATGGGGTCACGTTGTCCTTTGAGGTTTGGTTGCGCGTAAAGCGGCCGCCTCGCAGCGGACGTGACGTTGCAAGGTCAGCGGCGCCGAGCCCGTCGAGCAGCGCTACGACCAGACCAACGACGATGGCGGTGACCCCGATGTCGAACGGCAGTGCGGTACCCGTCTTGATTTTGCCAAGTACAGGGGCCGTGATGGAGACGACCTGCTGATCGAGTAAAGCGTTGCCCCAGATCAATGTGGTGACTGCGGTAGCGCAGACGAGACCGACACCTCCGGCGATCAGTCCGGTCGAATGGGTTGGTCGTTGCAGCGCAACGACGGTCCGCAGCGCAACCACCGCACCAAGCACAAGCCCAGCCGCAAAACCTCCACCCGGTTGGTTGTGTCCAGCAAACAGCAAATAGGTCGCGGCCAAAATCGCAAGGGGACTCGCGGCACGGATGCCGAGCTGAGCGACCGGGGAACGGCTGGCAATCATGAGGCCACCTCTGCGAGTTCCTCAGCCGGTGTGGTGCGAGTCTTGGCCAGAGCAAGTATTCCGAGTGCGACGGTGGCGAGCACGACGACTTCACCCAAAGTGTCGAGTGCTCGCGTGTCGGTCAGGATGACATTCACGACATTGTTGCCACCGCCGTCGTTCACGGCACCTTCGACCAGTTCTGGAATCGGCGCAGTGCCCGAAGGGTTGGCGGTCGTTGCAATCAGGCCGGCCATCACAGCAAGCGCCCCGGCAACTGAAATGACGATCCGTGTGTTTCGCCAGCCATCGTTCACTGCGGGAAAGCTGCGGCCGAGATGGCCGAGTCCGATTACGAAGCCGACAACGATGATGGTCTCGACCAAAAGTTGCGTGAGTGCAAGGTCGGGAGCTCCGTGGACGAGGAAGAGTCCTGACGCTGCAATGCCGACTGCCCCCAACGTGAGAGCGGCGCCGATGCGGGAGTTGACGAAGACCCCCATAAACGCAGACGCTGCGATCGCAACGGCAAGAACCATTTGGATCGGTTGGTCCCACCAGATGAGGTGTGCGAACGACAGGTCGAACAGGAACGGCGTGGCGGCGAGTGAGACCGTGGCCGCCATAGTGGCGAGATAGACCGGAAGCGAACCGTGTTGCACCCGAGCGGTCACGATTCGTCCAAAGACGAGCACGCCATCGAGGCCCCTATCAGCCTGGTCGGCCCCGATCGGGGCAGGGGCAGCCCCGTTGCGTCGGCTTGCGAGGCCGCCAAGGACAGTGCCCGCCGCAAGAATGCCCATCGAGATGACGAACGCTGTTTTGAGTCCCGGCCAGGCAATCAGAAGGTAGCTCGCCGCCTCGGCATTGAGTTCGCTCGCGGCCGGCACGATGATGTCGTTTACCCAGCCGAGGGCGACAAACCCAGCGACACCTGCGATCGCCAGAACAGCAGCGGGCATGGTCATTGCCAGCCGTCGCGATGCAACCGTCGTTGCTGGCCCTGGCCCAAAGACGGTCCACAGGAAACGGGTTGTGTACGCAACGGTCAGGACCGAGCCGAGCACCACGACGCTGAGTGCCGCTACGCGCTCGAATCCGGCAAGGCCAAGGGTTGCTTCGATGGCCGCTTCCTTGGCCACGAATCCAAGTAGAGGAGGGGCGCCTGCCATCGAAAGTCCTGCCAAAAGCGCCGCACCTGTAGCCAGGGGCATCGAACGGTAGAGGCCGCCCAGGTCGTCGATGTTGCGAGTGCCGGTGCGAATGTCGATCTCACCGACGACGAGGAACAAGGTGGCTTTGAAAAGCGCGTGAGCGACCAAGATTGATGCTGCGGCGAAGACGGCTTTCCCCGAGCCCAGCGCCAGCAACGTGACGAGCAGCCCGAGCTGTGAGATTGTTCCCCACGCAAGGATGAGCTTGGCATCGCGGTGCCGTAAGGCACCGATCCCGCCCCACAACATCGAGGCGGAGCCCAGAACGAATCCAACAACTTTCCACGCAGCGACATCAGCGAACGCCGATCCGGTCACGGCCATGAGCAAGATGCCAGCTTTGACCATGGTGGCCGAGTGCAAGTAGGCGCTGACTGGCGTGGGTGCTGCCATGGCGCCAGGTAGCCAAACATGAAACGGGACTTGAGCAGATTTGGTAGCTGCGCCCGCAAGGATCAGGAGCGCGGCCACGATGCCAGCGGCACCGCCGACTGGCTCAAGGTCGCTAAGAAGTGGCGAGCCGACCTGTTGTGAAAGGACCATGAGGCCAGCAAGGAGCGCCAGGCCACCGGTGCCGGTGATCATCAGGGCCCTCCTCGCTGCGACCTGCACGGCATCCGATTCGTGCTTGTGGCCGACAAGGAGAAACGAGGTAATCGAGGTCAGCTCCCAGAAGATGAACAGTGTCCAGACGGAGTCGGCAAGAACAAGACCGAGCATTGAGCACGAAAACGCCAACAGCGAAACTGGGAAGCGCACCCCGGCGGGAGCGCCTGGCGCAAAGTAGCCGGTCGCGTACACGAAGACCAGTGCTCCGATGCCCGATACGATCGTGGTCATCAACAGCGCAAATGGTCCGGCTCGAAACACAAACCCGAGATCGAGTGCGGCGACCCACATCACCTCGGCTGTCTCTGGCAATGAGCCGTTCCCGAGGCGCGTCATGGCCCATATCGCTGTAGCGGCTGGCGCAACAGCAGCCGTTGCAAGCCCCGCTCGCATCGAGCTTCGGCCTGCGACCGCACAGCAGGCGAGCCCCACTACGTGCGCAAGCAGTACCCAAGTCATTGGCGCCACGATATAGCACTAACACAATAGGTGCAACATAATACGCATATTAGAAAATACGTGTTTGGAGCGCTGGCTGGGCCGACCAGCCAGATCGCGAAAGTAACGCACTGAAATACAAGCGATCGAATACATATACTGAAAGCGTGTCGTTGACTGCGCCTGAGCGTGAGCTACCGCCGTGGACCTTCCTAACTAACCACGCCCACGTGCTCATTGCGCTGAGCCGCAACTCCGATTTGCGTCAGACAGACATTGCGTATCACGTTGGCATCACCGTGGGAGCAGTACATCGCATTCTGCATGAACTTGAAGATGCCGGGTATCTCGTCAGTACCAAGGTTGGGCGTCGCAAGCACTATGAGATCAACGTCGACATGCCGATGCGCCACCCCTTAGAAGATCAGCACACCGTCGAGGACCTCATCACATCACTTGAGCAATAGTCGAATGGCTCACGCCTGATCGTTGGCCAGACCTAGGTCGGCAGTGCGTCGAGCAATGTTCGACACGGTGTCAAATTCAGGCAGGTCACCCGATAGGTCCTCATTGAAGTAGATATCTGTCGCCGATGCGAACGGCTCAGGCAACGCGTCAAAGCCAACCGTGATGCCGAGTAGGCCGGCCGACGTGGTCATGTTGTTGTCGGCGTCCCAGCCGGCAAGCCCCGCAATGTCGAGGGTGCGTCGCAGATCCCCGTCGCCATAGAGGAGCGCCATGACCGTTGCGGCGAAATTCACCCGGCTCGCCCACCACTCGGGGTCGTCGTCGTAATTGGCTCTGATCTTCGCTCGAGTGGCTCGCCAGTCATCGGGGAACTCGTTGTGCCAGCGAACGACGTCGTCCACGATTGGACCCACGATCGAGTCGGCGGGTTCGGCCGCCCGTGCGTGGGCTATGACCGACGCTATGTCTGATGGTCCAAAAGCCACCGAGTACATGTGCGCGTAGAAGGCACTGGCATCGACCGCAGGGCCGCTGCTTGTGACCTGGGCGAAGAAGCGAGCTTGCTTGCGCGCCTGATCAGGCTGCCCCGGGTTGATCAAGCCGAAGAGTTCGGTTTCAAGCTGGGCGTCCATCGCCCACGCTCCCTCGGGGTTCAATGGCAGGCTCCCGGTGGCGGGCGGCAGCACACCGTCGTCCATCAGATCCCGCGCCGCACGGGTCGCAACCCAGATGTCACCATTGAGATGGTCGACCCACTCGTCGCGAATCTGTTCGTACGTTGGCTGTCGCCCATGGGTCTCAAAGATGTGTAAGTCGAGCCACTCGACATGGGTGTCGTCGTCGGTCGACCACTGATCGAGCAAGACCAGTTCGACCGATTCGCCTGGGCCCGGCTCGTCAAGCCATCGACCCTCGATAGGCAAACCCGAGTGGTTGGCGACCATGGTTGTCATCCATGACCCGTGCACCTTGTCTCGATACGTGGCCTCGGGGATCGGAGCGTCGTCATCCAGCCACGCCGCCAGCGCTTCGAGCTCCAACGACGGCTCTGCGCTGCCGCTGCCACACGCAACGACAACCCCCGTAAGCAGGGTTAGAGCGAAAACAAGTTCGAAACAACTCTTTGCTTGATCCGACAGGGTTGCAGTATCGCAGTATCTTCGTCGCTATGGCGAGTATCACGTTTGCGCATCCGCTCTTTCTTGCGCACGACTCGACCGAACTCGAAGCGTCTAGTCCGTACTTTCCCTTGGGCTTGCTGTACCTCGCCAGCTATGTGCGAGAACGCGGTCACGACGTCACCATTTTCGACGGCACGTTCGAGCAGAGCGAGTCCGCCTTTGTGGCGCACCTCAAAGCCCACAAGCCCGATGTCGTTGGCATTTCCGCACTCATCACTTCGCGGTCGACCGCCCTTCGTCTTGCAGCTTTGGCAGCAGAGGCGGGAGCCACTGTCATCTTTGGCGGGCCTGATCCAACCGCCGACCCAACGCCCTATCTCGCCGATGCAGCGGTCGACGTTGTGGTCCACCACGAAGGTGAACAGACCATTGTTCGGCTTCTCGACCTTTTCGATGCCGGTGAGCTCACCCTGCATACTCTGGCGCAGGAACCTGGTGTTGCGTACCGCTCTGCGGGGCAAGTCAAGATCAACGACCCTCGGCCGCCGATCGAGAACCTCGACGAGCTGCCATTGCCAGCACGTGACCTAATCGATATGGATCGCTACCTACACCAGTGGCAAGAAGACAACGGGTACACATCGATAACGGTCGCGACCACTCGCGGCTGTCCGTATGGCTGCGCGTGGTGCAGCGATGCAGTGCACGGCGATGGGTATCGCCAACGATCGCCTGAGAGCGTTGCCGCAGAGTTAAAGCACCTCAAAGAGCAGTACCACGTCGAGTCGATTCGTGTGATCGACGATGTCGACGGAATCGATCGCGAATGGATCGACGCATGGGCCACCGAAGCGATCAAAATCGATGCCGCAATCCCGTTTGAGGGACTGAACAAGCTCGCTCGAACCGATTTACCATTGCTCGAAGTGCGAGACAGCCTTTGACAGAAGCGCAACGCATCTGTGCCCACCGTGAGTGGAGATTTACATTCGCCCCCAATTTCTCAGCCGTTCGGGAAGAACAGATGAGCTCATCGGGTTCTTGATCTGACTTCTTTCGGAACTTCCACCAAAACCAACACCCCCCCAACCAGTATTTTGCCCCAAGAAAGGCCCCATGCCAGTGAAACGTTTGTTTGCCATTGTGATCGCTTCGCTTCTCGTTCTCGCCGCATGCGGCGGTTCAGACCCAGACTCAGGCGATAGTTCATCAGTACCGTCAACGCTCGATCGAGTCGAAGAAGATGGCGTCGTGCGGATTGGTGTTCGCAACGACAACCCACCCATGAGCTTCACCAACGACGCTGGTGAATGGGTCGGATTTGACCTTGAACTCGCCGAGGCAATTGCCGACGAGCTTGGAGCCGAGCTCGAACTCGTGCCGGTAGATGGCACTACCCGCATCAGCTTCCTTGAAAGCGGTCAGGTCGACATGTCGGTTGCGTCAATGAACCACACGCGCTCACGTGACGAGGCAATCGATTTCAGCATCACCTACTTCTGGGACAACCAGTCGTTCTTAGTCCGAACCGATAGCTACAGCTCAATTGATGAGCTGTTCGGCCAGAAGGTCGCAGCAAACGCAGGCAGTTCCGTTATCGACTCCTGGAACGGCTACGTCGCCGACGCCGGTGGTGCCGCAAGCGAGATTGTTGAGTTCGACGACAAGCTCGCCGCGATGCAGGCGTTGCGCGATGGGGCAGTCGAGGGCTACAGCGAAGACAACATCACCTTGTTGGCACTTGCTGCTGGTGATCCTGCATTGACGCTGCTGCCAGGCGGCCACAACCCCGTCAACTTTGGTATTGGTGTTCCAGAGAATGACAGTGAATGGCGCGACACTGTCAACCTTGCGCTGCAAGAAGTATGGAAAAGCGGCGAGTACCAGCAGATGTACGATCAGTGGTTCATCAATGCTGACTCTCGGATCATCGACTTGCCACTCGGCGGCGCCATGGAGATCTGGGGATAGCCAGCAATGACCGTGCTCGAGCTGCGCAAGGCGCGGAAAGACTTCACCGATGCTCGCATCGACGTCTCCGTGCGCGCCAATAGCGGCGAACAGCTCGTGCTGCTCGGCCCGTCGGGGTGCGGAAAGACCACCGTGTTGCGCATGATCGCGGGGCTCGCTGAGCTCGACGCCGGTGATGTGCTCTTCGACGGCAAATCCATGGTTGGCGTCGCGCCCGAACAACGCGACGCGGCGATGGTCTTCCAAGCGCATGCGTTGTTCCCTTTCCGCACCGTGTTCGAGAACGTCGAGTACGGGCTCAAGATTCGCAAGGTGCCTGCGGCCGAACGTGATGCCCGAACCCGCAGCGCTCTCGACGCTGTACAGCTCGGTTCGTATGGCGATCGGTGGCCTGAGGACCTGTCTGGTGGTGAACGTCAACGGGTAGCCCTCGCACGTGCGATCGTCGTTGAACCGCGGGTACTGCTGCTCGATGAACCGCTCAGCTCACTCGACCCGGTGCTGCGCGCCGAGTTGCAACAACTGGTTCGCTCGGTCCAACGCGAGCGCTCTATCACATCGATCTTCGTTACGCATGACCGTGACGAAGCGCATGCAGTCGCCGACCAGGTTGCCGTCATGGTTGATGGGAGCGTGGTGCAGGTCGGTTCTCCAGCTGAGGTCTTTGCCCAACCTTGTTCTGACGCCGTCGCACATTTCTTGGGCTCATCTGAGTCGTCTGCGTCACAACAGATCGGTTTCACATGATTGCTCGGCTTACTGATCGTCTCGCCGACCTGTTGCCCATGGCCGCCGCACGCATCGTCCTTGGTGTGATGTGGCTTGCATCGCTGTTGTGGAAGCTCCCGTTCGACTTTGAGGCGGCCGGAGAGAAGAAAGGGCTACGAGAGTGGCTTCAGCTTGAGGTCGAGAATCCGACGTTTGGGTTCTATGGCGACCTCATAGATTCTCTTGTGCTCCCAAACTTCACCTTCTTTGCTTGGCTGATCTTTCTTACCGAGCTAGCCGTTGGTGTCGCCCTGGTGCTCGGGATCTTCGTGCGCCCGGCTGCCCTCGTCGGGCTGCTGATGTCAGTGAACCTCTGGGTTGGCCTCAAATCCGTACCCGGTGAGTGGCACTGGACCTATCTACTTATGGCGATGCTGCACATCGCCGTGCTACTTGCTCGTAGCTCATTGCAGTGGTCCGCTGCCGCTGTGTTGCCGGCGGGTCTGCATCGGCTCTCATCGAGCGGTGAATCACTCTTTGGCGTGGCAGGGGAATCTCGCAGCGGGTCGCTCGCGATCACTATTCTGCGAGTAGGTCTCGGTGTGCTCACGCTCGATACGTGGCGGGGCAACATCAGCAACGACTTCTACGACGGCGACAGCTTTGCGGGCTTCTTTGACTGGGTCGCACAGCCAGTCGAAGAAGGAGGAAACGGAGCGAGCCTGGGTTTTGTCCACTCGCTGATCGACGCGACAATCGGACAACAGCCCGAGCTATTCGGTTGGATGTTCACCGTGCTCGAACTCTTGATTGCTGTCGGACTCATCTTCGGGGTGTTCACACGCGCTGCAAGCCTGGCAGCGATCGGCTTCTTCGGGTCGTTGTTCTTGACATATTTTGGCGGCGAAGAGTGGATCGGGATTTACATCCTGCTCACCCTGGCCCCGATCATGATCTTCCTGCATTGGGGTGGTCGCTTTTTGGGCGTGGATCGCTACATCGCACGCATTCGAGGAGAATCTCCTGGCACGCTGATTTGGTAGTCGCCCACTGATGCTTCGCGAAGTCCTCCTCATTGCAACAGCAGCGGTGTACATCATCACGTCGCTGATGCTGTTTGTGTTCGGGCTGAATCTGATCGCGTTCTCGTTGCGCGTGTGGCGTCGGGGGATCAAGCCTGTCGTGTCAGCCAAGCGGCAACCCGACGCTGATCTACCAATGGTCACCGTGCAACTGCCGATCTACAACGAGCTGTACGTGAGCGAACGCATCATTGAGGCCGCTGCAAACTTTGACTATCCGGCGGACCGTTTCGAGATTCAGGTTCTCGATGACTCGACTGACGAGACATCGCTGATGATCAGCCGGGCGGTCGCTGCAGCGCAAAAACGTGGTATCAACATCGTTCATATTCGCCGAGAGGATCGCGCTGGCTACAAGGCGGGTGCGCTGGCCGAAGGAACCAAGGTCGCCACGGGTGAATTTATTGCCATCTTTGACGCCGACTTCGTGCCTCAACGCGACTTCTTGCGACGGATCTTGCCGCACTTCGATGCAGATGACGTCGCGTTCGTGCAGGCGCGATGGGGACACGTCAATCGCGACTACTCATGGCTCACCCGACTCCAGGCGTTGGCCATCGATGGTCACTTTCTTGTCGAACAATCGGGTCGGGGAGAGGCTGGCTACTGGTTCAATTTCAACGGCACCGCCGGCGTTTGGCGGGCGACAGCTATCGAAGCTGCCGGCGGGTGGAAGGCTGACACCCTCACCGAAGACCTCGACCTCTCGTACCGCGCTCACCTCGCCGGATGGACGGCCCGCTATGTCGAGGAGTTGGTTGTGCCCGCCGAGGTGCCAGCCCAGCTCACCGGCTTTCGCCGACAGCAACATCGCTGGGCTCGCGGTTCACTTGAGTGCGCGTATCGGCTGCTGCCACAGGTGTGGCGGACTAAGGCTTCGTTGATGACCCGCGTTCAAGCGTCGTTGCACCTTTGCGCGTACTTCATTCAACTGCTGCTGATGATGCTGCTCGTGATCTATCCCCTTGTCGTGATTGCAAGCATGGAATACCCACGGTTCAGCACCATCTTTGGGATCGGTTACATCTTTGCGACTGCGTCGATTGCGCCGACCGTGTTCTTTATTACGGGTAGTCGCCAGGGCGGCCGCAGCTGGGTTCGCGATTTTCCGCAGGTGGTCATTGTGACGATCTTTGGTGCTGGACTCATGGTGAATACGGCTCGCGCCGCCTTGCAGATCTTTACCCAGCGCAACCCATCGTTTGAGCGCACCGCCAAATTTGGCTTGGACACTTCGTCCGCGCCTTCATCGACCGGGCGCTCGTGGAAACTGAAGCGATATCAACTCGCTCCCGACCGCATCGTGATCGCTGAGCTGCTCCTCGGTGCCTATGCGGTTTTCGCTGCCCTGCTCGCCGTTCGGAATGAGAACTGGGGCGTATTCATCTACGCAACGATCTTTGCTCTCGGCCTCTTCGCTGTTGCGACCGCCACGCTGAGCCACAGCTGGACGTTGTTCCGCGCCAGGCGCGAGCGGGCATTCGCTATGCGGGTCGAGGCCGAACTGCTTGCTAAGCCCGAAGGCGAACGAGTTGTGCGATCGTGAGCCAACCTGCCAGCCGTCGTCGTGCTGTCATCGTGATGGCGAAGCGGCCAGCGGCCGGTTCTACTAAGACGCGATTGGCCCCGGCGCTCTCGCTTGAGAGCGCCGCCGAGCTCTACGAACGTTTCTTGCTCGACACGATCCACATGATTTCGTCTCGCACCGATTGCACCACCGTGATCGCTATCGAAGACGCGTCGTCGGCTGACTACTTCACTTCGATTGCTCCCGGAGTCGCACAGGTGCTGCAACTTGGCGACTCCCTTGGCCCTCGGCTTGATTCGGTTCTGCGGTCCTGTTTGGCCGATGGGCTCGAGCAGGTGGTCGCCATTGGCAGCGACAGCCCCGATCTCCCGTCGAGTCATATTGACGAGGCCTTTGACATGCTTGATCAGGGCGAGGTTGACGTCGTTCTGGGCCCGACCGACGACGGCGGGTACTACTTGATCGGCTGGAAGCAACCCTGGAGTCCCATGGTCGTCGAAGTCGAAATGTCAACCGCGGCGGTTCTTACCGACACGCTCGCTGTCGCCGAACGCGTCGGCGCACGATGCGCGCTTGCCCCGACTTGGTACGACGTTGATGAACCGGCCGATCTTGCACGCTTGCGATCCAGCAGCACCTTGACCCAGGCGGTGCATACGGCGGACTTGCTCAAGGCGCTATGACGGTCGCAGTGGTCATCCCCGCGCTCAACGAAGAGGGAAACATTGCCGCGGTCGTAACGTCGTTGCGAGCCCAAGCAGTAGACCACATCATCGTGGTCAACAACGGTTCGACTGATCGCACGGCCGTTATCGCAGCCGAAGCCGGCGCTGTCGTGATCGAGGAATCGCGGCGAGGCTACGGATGGGCGTGTGCTGCTGGATCATCCGAAGCTATTCGGTGTAAGGCGACGGTGGTCGCCTACATCGATGGGGACCAAAGCTCCCTTCCTTCAGAGATTGGCGCCATCGTGGGGCCGGTCGTGAATGGCGACGCCGACCTTGTACTCGGGTCTCGAATGCTTGGCTCGATTCATGCGGGCGCAATGGGAGCACACCAGCGTTTTGGAAACTGGCTTACCGCGGCGCTGATGCGCCGCTTGTATGGCATCACGGTGACCGATCTTGGTCCCTACCGCGCCATTGACGCGTCGTTGCTCAGCGCGCTTGAGATGTCCGAGATGACCTTTGGTTGGCCCACCGAAATGATGGTCAAGTCGGCTCGCCGTAGCGCTCGAATTCTTGAGGTCCCTGCAACTTGGCGGGTACGTGGCGCAGGCAAGTCCAAAGTCAGCGGCACGATCAAGGGGTCCGCCATGGCGGCGTGGTTTCTGTTGAGCGTGACGATCAAGAATGCGTTCGGTGCCAAACCCACTCCGTGGGTTAGGTAGCTTGGCGAGATGTTGGGATTAATCACGGGCAGCGGCTTCTACAACCTTGACGCGATGACCGACGCCGAAGTAGTCAAGGTCGACACCCCTTACGGCGCGGTGTCGTTGACCAAGGCTCGCTGGCATGGTGCGACCGAGATGCTCTTCCTGCCCCGCCATGGTTCAAATCACTCGGTACCCCCGCACGCGATCAACTACCAGGCCAATATTTGGGCATTGCGCGAATCCGGAGCTACCGGCGTGATTGCCACAGCGGTTAGTGGTGGTATGGCCGATGGGCTCGAACCAGGGCACTTTGTCGTCATTGATGACTTCATCGATTTCACCCAGGGTCGCAAGAGCACCTTCTTTGAAGCCCCGGGCAACCTTGTTCATAGTGCCATGGAGAACCCCTATGACGATGATTTGCGCAACCTTCTTATCGACGCAGCCCAGAGCGCTGGAGTGCCGTTAACAAAACGCGGCACCTACTGCGCAACTAATGGTCCTCGCTTTGAGACCAAGGCTGAGATCGCCATGATGCGCCAGGCGGGTGGCGATCTCGTTGGTATGACGGGTTGTCCCGAGGTTGTGCTCGCCAATGAGCTTGAGCTGCCGTATGCCTCGATCGGCGTGATATCGAATCGTGCTGCCGGCCTGAGCGATCGTGAGTTCACCGTGCCCGAGATCATGAACGTGTTGGCCGAGGCAGCGCCGCCGCTGGAACTCATGCTGAGCGCAGTGATCGAGGGATACGCATCGTGACCGCGTAACGTCTGATCAGCGACTACCTCGTGCTCGGCGACCGCACCGACGCTGTTAGCCCTGGCGGCGCAATCGACATCGACGCTGACGGCCACATCGCAGCGGTGGGGACGACACGCGAACTTGGCGCTACGACAACGCCGGAGCGGCGTGTGGGTGGCCTGCTCATGCCCGGCCTCATTAATGGTCATGCGCACGGCCCCATGACACTCATCCGGTCGGCGGGCGACGCCCGCCGCTCGTGCGCTGGTTGACCGTGGCGGTGTGGCTGCGCGAGGGCCAGATGTCACCAGATGACGTCCGGACCGGCATGACGCTCGCCTCGTGCGAGATGTTGCTGGCCGGGCCGGTGCGCAGGCGATTGGTCTCGACGACGTCGGCGAACTTCGGGCGGGGGCGTGGGCCGACATCGTGCGCCTTGATCTGGATCACCCGGCCTTGACCTAGATCTCTTCACCAATCTTGTTTGGGCCGCAGGTGCCCATCACGTTTCTGATGTCTGGGTTGCCGGTTCACCCGTCGTTGTCGACCGAAAGATCGTCACCGTCGACCGTCACCAGATACAAGCCGATGCTGCGATCGCCGCCCGCCGCTTGATCCGCTAGCAGCGAATTTGGCCACACGTCAACTGGTTGCCGTGCTTGCGTAACCAGCGAGCAACCTCGCATGGAGAAGATGAGCCTCTCACGACCAAAGGAGACTCATGTCAACTCGCCTCTACACCCTGTTCGCAGCGTTCATTGCAGTCGTAGCGCTACTGGCACTCACCCCGGCGGCCGACGCCCAGGATCGGTACAGCGGCCCGTCGGCCGCGATCAAACCACTAAGATGCGCCTCCGATGGCGCGCCCCTGTATAGCCCTGACTCTGACTTAATCGCTGGGTACGGATCGTTCGCCGACCCCGCATCCCCCGGCGCCGGCAAGTGGGATGTGCAGCTCCAAATCCAGCAGCACCACACGCTGCCGACAGAGAGCGGCGACGATGACATTGCCGTCGGTGAGTTGCGAGGACCCTTCTGCGACTTCAAAGGACACGTCCACTGTTCAGGAACCCTTATCGACCCGTCGTGGGTGCTCACCGCAGCCCACTGCATCAGCACCCATCGCGCTGAGGGCTGGACCGACTACAGCGGTATCCGCATTTACGACGTTGACGTCTTGGTCGGCGACCACGACCGTGACCAAGGCACCCGTATCCAGGTCGAAAACGTTTTCATCCATCCCGACTGGCATACGCAGCTGTTCGATAACGGAACGTGGATCCACGAAAAGGATGTGATGACAGGTGACCTCGCTCTCATCGAACTTGCCCGACCAGTCACCTGGCTGCCGACCGCCACGATTTGGGCGAGCGATCCCGGCGAATGGGACTGGGAGGAGACCCAACACACGCGCGGCTGGGGCATGGATGAGAACGACGACTTCTCAGACATCCTGCATGAGTGGGAGAACGACCTCGTCTCCGACAATTCCTGCCGCTTTACCGGAACGTATTACATCAATGCCGAGCACCTGTGCTTCGACGCGCTCGACGGCGCTGGAGCCTGCTTCGGCGACAGCGGGGGCGGCATTGGCGTGCGCGACAACGGCTACCGGCTCACGGGCGTGGCCAACCGAGTTGTGTTCAGCACGAGCGATCGAAGCTGCGACGCCAGTCGATACGTCATCTACACGCAGGTATCAGGTCCTGGGTACGGGTGGGTGATCAACACCATGAACTGACGGGCGCCAAGATGTTCCGCTGCACTCGCAGGTCGGTCCCTCCCGAACCTTGCAGGTGCAGCGGATAGGCCACGATCAGTGCCATCGAATCTGGGGTACCAGTTTAAGAGTGCTCAGAGTTACTGAGGCGGTGGTTGGCCATGATGGGGCCGCCGACCCAGCCGCACATGTGGGGATCGCATTCGCGTAGTTCGCCAGAGATGTGACGGCCTTCAGTCGTGAAGGTGCCTGACTTGGACCCGTCGGCGAGCGTGACCAAGATGTTGCCCTCGCCGTCTTGTTCGTAGAGTGCCCCGCCGAACGGGTGCTTGATGCCGAGCATCAGGCGTCAACCCATTCGCCGAGCTTGTCATGCAACCAGCGCACCTTGGCCTCTTGGTACAGGCTCAGGGTGACACCAGGCTTGTGCGACTGTTCCAGGCCCTTTTGCACCTTGGACATGTTGAACAGATCCTGGTTGAAGACTTTGCCCAGCATGCCGAGTTCGGTTGCGTCGGTGAAGCTCTCGTGCTCTTCGAGCCAGTGCACGTCGCACGGTGGTGGCTTGTCTTCGTCGGGGCCATAGGGGGCCAAGAAGATGCATTCCATAATCGATGATCGGTGGTCATCGCCGTTAGGCCGGAACCGGTAGACGATGCGGTTGAATGCACCCCACGGGTGGAAGTTGGGGAACAACGTGTAATCGAGGCTGTCCATCATTTCGGCGTCGCTCATGCGGTCGACCATGTCGCCAGCCATCTCACGCCAGCGCTCACGTGCACCTGCAGCACCAACTGCCCGCATCGACGACTCTTCGTTGATCGTAAACGGCAGCTCTTGGTCTTCGCGAACGTCCATCATGGAGCGCATCATGACTTCTTCGCTCGGTAGATCATCGATCAGGTGAGGGCTTGGCGTGCCGCCTGGCGTGATCACTCGGGAGAAGTTGTCCCAGACATCGACCTGGCTGTTGGTGTCACCCAGGTAGTACAAGATCTGGGGGTGCGTTGCATTGACGTGGTACGCCTCACAGAACGCCTCTTGTGCGATCTTCCAGTTGGCGTGAATGACTTTGGCCACGTGCGCTTGTTTGTAGCGACGCTCCAGCTCCCATACTTGGAAGTGGTCGTCCATGTCACCAATGAAGTCGGCGAGTGGCTCGGCGTCGATGTCAGGGTTGATGAAGACGAACCCGGCCCAAACGCCTGTCTTTGCTTGTGGTAATTTGAACTGCTCGGCTTCGACGTGCGGGAAATCCCACTGGGAGGGGACGTCTTGGAGGTCCCCGTCGATGGTCCAGGCAAAGCCGTGGAACGGGCAGCGGATTTCAGAGCAATGGCCGTCGTAGTCCTTGAGCTGACGACCACGATGCAGGCACGCGTTCGGATACGCACGGATGTCACCGTCGACTGCCCGCATCACGATGTAGCTTGCGCCAGCAATCTCGTAGAGGTAGTAGTCACCAGCTTCGGGAATTTCATCGGTGCGGCAGGCGTATTGCCAAACCCGAGACCAAAGATCACGCTTTTCAGCCTCGTGGTACTCACGAGTGGTGTAACGATCCTTGGAGAAATCGTGTGCACCGTTGTAGCGAGGTGACTCGAGCCTCAGCACGTCTGGCACCGGATGAGTGTCGGCGTCGAGGAGCTCCTGATAGGAAATTCCAGGAGAGCGCGCTTGGCCCCACTCTTTTGTTGTCTCAGAACCCATGCATGCCACGGTAGTTACCGGCGTTGCGGTCGTCCAACTGAGGGATCGTTCAATTACTGCGGGCCAAGCTCGTTCGGCAGCGAGGCGACGCACTGGGCAAGCCAAAAGGCGTCGATCACGACGACATGTCCGGTCGAGTTAACGTCGGCTGCTGGCAGCACGATCTCGGTGTCCAAGTCGATTGGGCATGTGCCGCGAGCTGCCCGCAAGGTAGCCACGTACTGGGTGACAAACACGGCGTCGAGCACGTTGATGTTGCCCGGTTCGACAGGTCCTGCGTGACCGGCGGCAACGATGATGACCCGTGCCCCAATGGGTCATGCGGCCTATGGTCCGTCGTTGGTGTACTGCACCGTTCGATGTGTTCGGCCTCCAGCGACGAGCAGGAGTTGACCGGTGACCCATGAGGCAGCAGGCGACGCAAAGTACACAACCGCCGCAGCGATGTCGTCGGGTGTGCCGATCCGTTGCAGCGGAATCGATTGCGCAACGATCGCTCGTTGTTCCAGGTCGACGCCCAGAACTTTCTCATATGCCTCGGTTATGACGGGGCCGGGTGCCACGGTGTTCACCCGGATACGCGGTGCGAGTTCGAGCGCAAGCGTTTCGGTCAAGTTGTTCATGGCAGCCTTTGCTGCGGCATAGGGACCGGTCATCGGCGAACCGCGCATACCAGCGCCCGACGAGATGTTGACGATTACGCCTTCATCGCCCATGTTCGCTGCCGCAGCCTTGGCGCCTTGGAACGCTGTGGTCAGGTTGAGTTCGAGCTGCGACCGGAAAATCTCGTCGGGGGTATCGACAAGCTTCCGGGTTGCCTTCTCGTCGGAACCACCAACGTTGTTGACCCAGATATCGAGCTTGCCGAACTCGGCAATCGTGCGGTGCGCAATCGTCTCCGAGAAGCCGCGAATATCGCCGTCGGCGATCAGGGCTCGCCGTCCCCGAGCCCGAATGCCTTCGGCGGTGACCTCAAGGTCTTCGATGCGGCGCGAGTTGATGACCACGTCGCATCCTGCGTCGGCGAGCGCCCACGCGATCGCGCGACCGATTCCTTGCCCAGACCCGGTGACCACGGCGACCTTGTCATCGAGTCGGAATTGATCCATCAGATTCTGCACCTCTAGACCCTGCCACTATCGAAGGGAACCAACAACTTTTGCGCCATGGCGTGAGCAGGGGTCATCAGATTGTGCTTTGGCTGTGACCCTGTCAGCATCGTTGGCAACGAATAACTACAGGGGGAATGAGATGTTTGACTTTGCAGGAAAGTCCGCAATCGTCACCGGCGCGTCCTACGGGTTAGGCGAGGTCTTTGCCAAGAACTTGGCTGCCGCTGGCTGCGCGCTGACGCTTACGGCGCGAAGCACCGAGCTGCTCGATGTAGTCGCGCAGCAATGTCGCGATCTGGGCTCGCCAAACGTGATCACCGTGACGGGCGACGTATCGATCGAAGCTGACGTCGTGCGGGTGGCTGAGGCGGCGATCGACACGCACGGCAAGATCGATGTGTTGATCAACAACGCTGGCGTCGGCGACATCCGAGGCCTCTCGGCTGAACAGTACGATGCCGACACCTTCGATCAGATCGTTTCGGTCGATATGCGCGGCGCGTTTCTCTACATGCGTGAATGCGGCAAACGTATGCTGGCTGCCGGGTCGGGATCGATCGTTAACATCTGCTCGATCATGGGCAGTGGCGCCAACGAGTTGAACGTGATTCCCTACACCGCTGCCAAAGGTGGCTTGCGCAACATGACGTTGCAACTTGGTTGTGAGTGGGCTGATCGCGGCGTGCGCGTCAATGCCGTGTCGCCCGGCTTCATCTTGACCGACATGATCCGCAGCGCGGTCGAGGGCACACCGAACGCCGATTACATCGCAAGCCGTACGCCGATGCGGCGGCTAGGCGAGGCCGAAGAGGTCTCCAATGCGGTGCTCTTCTTGGCGTCAGACATGGCGAGTTACATCACGGGTGTTGATCTGTACGTCGACGGCGGGACCAACGCTGGAAACGGCTACTACCAGATTCGCCCAATCCATCATGCGTGGAACGCCGACTCTGCACCAATGGCCGACGGCGCGTACGAGGGTCTGCTTCCTCGACCCGAAGGGCTCGAAGCCATGAGTGGCGGGATACCCGGCGTTCACTACGAGGTGCCCCAGGCCAGCCAATGAAGTTTGGGTTCATCGCTCCGAATAACTGGGGGATCGACGACGTCGTTGGCGTTGCGCAGGTTGGCGTTACGGCAGAGGCGCTCGGCCTCGATTCGATATGGGTCAACCATCACATCGTGAACGCTGGCTACATCGCTGACCGGCTCGACAATCGTCCGTACCACGATGCGTTGACGGTGCTCACCTGGATGGCCGCGCAGACAACCAAGATCACGCTGGGCACATCGGTGCTCGTCATGCCATACCTGCATCCGATGGTCACGGCCAAGGCGCTCGCCACGCTCGATCAGATGAGTGGCGGTCGACTGATCGCTGGGCTTGGCGTCGGCAGCCTTCCCGAGGAGAACGCCATCTTGGGCGTCGGGTACGAAGGCCGGGGATTACTCGGCGATGAGTTTATCGACGTCATGGACGCCCTATGGACGCAGGATTCTGCGAGCTATTCGGGTGAGCACTATTCATTCGACGGTGTGGTTGCATCACCCAAGCCGGTCGCTGGCACGCTGCCGGTCTGGATTGGCGGGTCCGGTGCACCCGCTCGCTGGCGCGCCGCCAAGTACGGCGTGGGTTGGCATCCAATGGTGTCCGTCGGCGGACTCGCCAAACGCGTGCCCGAGATGGTTCGGGCGCTCGAAGCTAACGGCAGGACACGAGACGAGATCGTCGTGGCGCCGCGGGTCGACATTAAGGCTGTTCCTGATGCGGCCGCGGTTGACGCGTGGCGGGAAGCAGGCGCCGACGAATTGATCGTTGGCGTCAGCAGCCACGAGTTGGCCGACCATCTCGATGGACTCGATCACGTCGCATCGCTGATGTAGACAGACGACTCAAGGTGAGGGTGGCGGCTGGTGGTGCGGCCTCTGGGTGGGAGCGCTAGCCGCCGTAGTGCTCCACGGTTTGATTGCCGGACCGTATCTCATCGACCGCGCGCTGAGCGTCTTCCATCGCTCGTTCAAGCTCATATATCACCAGGTCTTTGTCGTTCGTGAACGGCAGGTCGGTGACCAGCGCTGCGAGTCGGCTCTGAGCTCGCCATGCGGCCATCCTGGCCCACTCGGTAAAAATCACATCGTGGTCATCGACAGCGATGAGATCAACGAAACGACTTTGGTCGACAAGCGACGTATCCAGTGCCACGTAGCCGTTCACCATCGAGATTCGCTCGTTGAGGTTCAACAACGGCCCGGCGCGATGCACGACCATGTTTCCGTGCAAGGCAATGGCATAACCGGCGCCGGGGAAGTCGGGTGCGACCGTGCGTTCGGGCGGTGGCGTCTTGCCAGCAGCGGCGAGTTCGGCGGCTTCGTGTTTGGTGCCGGTGAAGTATTCAAAGCGCCCGCCGTCGACGTCGGCGGGATTGGTGACCATCAGGACAAAGTCGAGTGGCAAAGTGTCGTGGTGCCACTTGTCGATCGCGGTGTCGATCGACGTCGGTTCAAAGTTCATGTGGCCAAGGTGAAGGGGCATGGGATGCGGGGCGATCGCAATGCCGTAGATCTTTTCGAGGTGATCGCTGACCTCTTGGCTCGTGCAAAGGTCGCGCAGCCAGCGCGACCGGTAGCAGCCGCCCCGCAGCACGTTTTCGATCCGGTCGCCAGCCGGGCGAACGTGCTGGCGCAGCTCGCGTGCGGTTTGCAGCAGCACAGCGGTGCCCTCATCGCTCAGCACTCGAAACGGTGTCGACGCCGCGACAGGTGTTGCTTTCGTTGCGATCTCGGCCTCGTCGTAGCCAAGATCGCTCAACATGATGATGTGGTCTGGCGCTTCGAGCTGCAGGTGCACGGCGGGATCGAAGACCGTTTCGTTCGCAAGCCAGTCGTACCCAGGCGGCTGGGTATCAGGAAATGGAATGGCGATGCCCACGGGGGCCTCCTACCTGCCGTCACGGGTGAATACTCGCGGTCCGGACGAGCCTACTGATGACGAGACCCTCAGGCACAACGAGACTATGCAGGCGGCGACAAGGCAGATATGGTCCGCGCATGACCGACTCGACTGTGGTTGATGCAGTTGTGATCGGTGCCGGGGCAGCCGGCCTGTACGCCGCGGCGATCCTTGAGCAGAACGATTGTGACGTCGTTGTGCTCGAAGCCCGCGATCGCATCGGCGGGCGGCTGTTGTCCGCACCGTCGTGGACTGGGCCGCTCGACCTTGGTGCAACATGGTTCTGGGCCAACGAGCAACGAATATGCAGCTTGATCGCAGATGCTGGCTTGGCATCGTTCCCGCAACACCTCGCCGGCGACATGATTTTCCAGACCATTGGTGATGGTGCGCAACGGATGCAAGGCAACCAGCTCGATTCCCCATCGGGGCGGCTGGTCGGTGGCATGGCCTCGGTTCCTGAGTTGCTCGCCGGTCAGCTTCATGCCGACACCGTGAAGCTCAGCGCCACGGTCACATCGATCCTGCCCGGTCGAGGACTCGACGTCGCGACGCCGAGCCACACTTGGTCGGCGGAACACGTGATCCTTGCCGTGCCGCCTGCGCTGGCGATGGCAACGATCGACTTCGGTGATCATCTATCGGACCGCGTCGCCGAGCTTGCGCGGGCCACGCCGGTGTGGATGGGATCGACAGTGAAAGCAGTCGCCGTTTTTGATCGGCCGTTCTGGCGCGACCACGGGTTGGCGGGCGCGGCGTTTAGTTACAGCGGACCGATGCGAGAAATTCACGACATGAGTGGCCCCGACGGGTCGCCCGCTGCACTCTTTGGCTTTTGTTCGGTCCCACATGGGGACCCCGCCCCGACCGAGCAGGAAGTCACCGCGCAGTTGGTCGAGTTGTTCGGTGACGACGCCGCGAGTCCCAGTGACGTTGTGATCATGGACTGGCGGACCGAACCCTTCACCTCGCCTCCAAACGTTGAACACTTGACCAACTATCAAACATACGGTCATCCTGAGTTCCAGAAAGCCGCGATGGACTCGCGTCTGCACTGGGCATCGACAGAGACCTCGCCGGTCGCGCCCGGTCACATCGAGGGAGCGCTCGCCGCCGCCGAACGGGCGGCAACCGCGGTGCTTTCCTCGCTTGCACCTGCAACCTCTTGCCCTGAAACCACGTCTCCCGGAGAACCCTCATGAGCAAACCATCACTAGCTGACCTGCTGGCTGAGTACACGACTGCGGTGACGTACACCGATGATCTTTGGCGCGACCTGAGTATCGATGAGGTGCACTGGCGACCAGTTCCAGACTCAAGTGCGATTGGTTGGCATCTCGGCCACCAGGCCGCCGTTGCGCATTACATGGTCCGCAACCTGACCGCGGCCGAACCGTCTCCCGACGGCGAACTGGATTCGCTTATGGACGGAGCCACAGAAGAACGCCAGCGTGGTGACCTTCCCGACCTCGCACGCATCGGTGACTACCGCACCGCTGTCGCCGAACGCGTTCACTTCCGCGTCGCCAACATCGAGCGAGGCGAGGTTGGTGCGCCGCTTCAGCTCCGACGGATTGCCGAGACCATGATGACCGCAATCGTCAACCACGAATACCAACACGCTAAGTGGATCGGCGAAACGCGCCACGATCAGTTCGGCCACGCCTTGCCTGACCTGCCAACTTCGCCATACCTCAGCGTCGTCGAGGGCTATGTGATGGTCGGCTAGGTCATGGTCGGCTAGGTCTGCGCTGCTGGTCTGTGGCGTCGGCGCAGCTACCCGTACAGGCCACCACCGTGAAATGGCACGTCAGGGTCGCCAGGTTTCCTGGTCTTGCCGAGCACGCGGTAGAGCGAGTTCAAGAACCATTCAATGAACATTGCGAGCCGTCGTCCAATCACGACGTGAAGGATAACAACTCGGTCAGCTCGGCGATCGCGGCGATGGGATCGGTCACGTGGATTGTGCGCCACCCGCGGCCCTGTGCAGTGCCCAAATTGTGAGCGAAGTCGTCGAGATACACGATGGCGCCGCCATGAACACCAAGGCGCTCTTCGACAATCTCGTAGATGCGCGGCTCGGGTTTGCGGGTCCCTTCAACGGCTGAGTCGACCACCGCATCGAACTTGTCCAGGTCCATCTCGGCCTCGAGTGTCGGACGAAAGTCGCGGTTCAGGTTGGTTAGCAGTCCAACCTTGAGCGGACCAGCAGCAAGCTCGTCGATCTTGGCCATAGTGGCGTCGACGTAGCTGTAGCTCATGTCGTCCATGAGGTCTTCGATTTCGCTGCCATCGAGAGAAATGCCAGCGGCGGTCGCCCACGGTTCGAGTTGTTCTTGTACTTCGGACACCCATATTTCGCCGCGTTCCGAGCGATGCCAAGGATGGTTGGTTGATGTCTCGCGAGGGCCCATCAAGACTTCGAGCATGGTTACGAGGTCGACACCGTGGCGGTCAGCCACGACCTGAATCTTGTTCGCTATCGAGGTGATGATCACGCCGCCGAAGTCGAAAACTACGGCCTGAATGTTGTCAGGCGCCGAAGTGGTCATGGTTAGACACCTCGCTCGGGGTATCCGCCGGGTGGCAGCGCACTGATGTGCCCATGTAGCGCGTGGCCTCCGTCGACGTAGAGGGCCTGACCCGTGATGTAGGACGCCGCGGGTGACGCCAGGAACGTCACCGCGTTTGCGATATCGCTCGGCGTGCCTGGGTGGGGGAGTGGAACCTCACTCATGTCGGCGCCGACTTCTTCGTCATATGTCTTGTTCCACCCTTCGGTACGGAACGCTCCGGGGGCAACACAATTGATGCGTACCTTGGGCCCCCACTCGTAGGCAATTGTTCGCGTCATCTCAATGACGCCCGCTCGGGCTGCGGCGGAGTGTGCCATGCCCGGGATGCCTCGGCCGACAATGGCCACGATCTGCACGATGTTGCCGCCGTCGCCCTCGAGCATTTGGTTACCAAACACCTGGGTCATTGACCAGGTGCCGTTCAGGTTCAGATCAACGACAGAGCGCCAACCGTTCGGGCTGAAGTCCCTGGCCTTTTGTGGAAACTGCCCGCCAGCGTTGTTGACCAAAATGTCGATCGTGTGACGCTGCGCAAGGGCTTCGACCGTGTCTCGATCCTTGATGTCCACGAGGTCGACTTCGACGGGGTTGCCCGTCTCCTCACCAATGCCAGCTGCTGCTTCATCCAGCGCTTCCTTGCGGCGCGCAGCAATGACGACCGAGGCCCCAAGTTGGCTCAGCTGGTGTGCGATCGCGCGTCCAAGTCCGGTGCCGCCACCAGTGACCAGTGCCCGTTTGCCTTTGAAGAGTTCGGCGTGGAAAGAGTCTGCAGAAGTCATTGAGCGAATCCTAGAGGGCTGACCAGTGCGCCCATTTGTTGGGCGTGTTTGCGGACGCGTGTGTTGGGCGAGAGTTTCGGGTGGGTTGGCCGTCTGGGTGTGTCAGGGGCTGGGCGAGTGGGTGGGCGTGTTTGCGGACGCGTGTGTTGGGCGAGAGTTTCGGAGGTTTGTCACCAAAAAAGCCGGATCTCGTTCGAGATTGTCACACCTCTCAAATAGGCTTAGTCGTGCGAAGCTCGACCGACATACTGCGCCTTGCAGGTGCATGACCAAGCGAGATTTGAAGCCGGTCCTTGTATTTGATTTGATCAGAGACTGCTATGGCTGTCACCACACCTTCCTCATCAACTCGGCCTTCATCTTCTTTGGGCCAAAACGATGGTTCGGGCACGCGTCCGTTGACGGATCGGCTTGAAGAAGTCGTTGAAACCTGGGGCGAGGTCCCAGTACGAACTGGTCACGCTGGCGGCTGAGTTCGCTGACTCGCCCGAATGGGTTCTGACTGGCTCGCCTACACCAGCGCATTGGCTCGCAATCATCGCCGACGTTGAACCATGCACCGCCCGCGAATGGATCTATCTATTAGAGCTAGGTATCGGTAAGAAACTCAGGGCACTCCCCGCGAGCGCGGACGCATTTGAAGCCAGCGATATCTCGTATAGCAAGGTGCGAGCGCTCACGAGACTGGCGACGCCAGAGAACGAGCGAGAACTGCTCGACATCGCAACAACCACTGCCGCCGACCTCGGACGCGCGCTAGCCGCATGGCCACACCGCAACAGTGACCCGGAAGACCTAGTCGCCCACCACCAACGCCAAAGGTCGGTGAAGTGGCGCAACGAACCTGATGGCATGGTCCTATTCACCCTGCGGCTACCGCCGCTGATCGCGGGCATGCTCATCACGTTCCTGACCACCTGGGTCATGTCGTCCCGTCCCAAACCAGACCCTGCGGACGCGTGGCCGTCGGCTGCTCAACAACACGCCGACGCCGTCCACGCTCTCGTAGCCGAGGGCGCCGGAACCGCGACACGGAGGTCGTCGTTCACGTGCGAGGCGACGGAGGCAAGTACGCCTTGCTTCGCTGCGGCTGTCTGAGCCAAATTGTCGACGATCCCGACACGCACGTACCCGACAGCGTGATCGCCGATCTCATCCCCACCTCATTCATCAGCGGACTCATCCACGACACAGACGGCGACCCAATCGACGCAACAAATCGACGCAACCAATCGACGCCGCCACCCAACCCGCCGCCAGAAACGCCTGATCAAAGAATGCGACCAAGACTGCGTCGACTGCGGCCGCCACGACCTACTCGAATACGACCACGTGCCCGCTTACCAAACCACCGGCCACACCATCACCACCGAGCTCGAACTCCGCTCCGCGCCTTGCCACCACCAGCGGCACCGGGCGTAGGCTCAGGTTTGGCTGAGTATCAGGCCGACCTGGCGGGCAACGGCAACGAGCGCGCCTGACTCGTCCCACAGCCAGCCGTCTTCGATGGTTCGGTTGCCGGTTGCGTCGCTGGTCTGGAAATGGCCTCGGATCCAGCCTTCGACTGGTCGGCGCCGCACATGCACAGTCAGCTCGATTGTCGGTACCCAACCGATGTAGCCCACCTTGGAAAACAGCGGTGGGGGAAACGCGTCAGCAAACAGGGTCAGCGCATGGGCATCCACCGGACGCCCGTCGTTGAATCGGATCCAACCCGTGATGTGCGCGACTCGCCCGGTACCTGCAACCGCATGATCCGGGTGGATACGAACGTCGAGACGCTCCATGATTGGCAAGTCCACGCCCTGTTCAAGCTTGGTGCGCGAAATGCACTGGTCAGGATCCGGCAACGGCGCAGGCGCAATGGTGAGGTCTACCGCCGAGTCCGTCACACTCAGGTCGCTGTACGCGGCAATCGACTCCAGGCGGGTCCTGCCGTCTTGGATCACACGTCCGCGAACCGTGCCGATCGTGCGACCCGAACGAAGGTGTTCCACCTCGACTTCTGCAGGGGCGTCTGCGGTGCCAGGCCGCAAATAGTGGGTCGTGACACTGAGCGGATCGGGATGATCCGACACTGACGCCATCGCCCGTTCGAGGGGCGCAAGTAGATAGCCACCGTTCGGGTTGCCGCCAATGTTCCACTTGTTTGACACGTGGGTTGTCCACTGGTTCTCACCGACTTCGGTTAGCTGGGTCTCGTTATCGAACTGGAACGTCACGCCGACATGGTGCCAGTGCGTTCGACCTGTGACAAACGTGTGGGTAGTCGCCTGCGATCGGATTGCAATACGATTCGCAGTCGTTCACTGCTCTTGGAGGAACAAGATGGCTGGTGGTCTCGCCGGACTACTCGATGATGTTGCCGCACTTGCAAAGCTCGCGGCTGCGTCAATCGATGACGTAGGAGCGGCGGCGGGTCGCGCCAGCATGAAGGCAGCAGGTGTTGTTATCGACGACACCGCCGTGACGCCGGCGTATGTGCAAGGCCTGGCAGCAGATCGCGAATTGCCGATCATCAAGAAGATTGCTACCGGATCGCTGCGCAACAAGCTGCTGTTTATTTTGCCAACGGCTCTGATTCTGAGCGAGTTCGTACCAACACTCGTTGAGATCATCTTGATGTTTGGTGGCGCCTTCTTGTGTTTCGAAGGCGCCCACAAGATAATTCATGCCCTCAAAGGAGATGACCACGACCACGATGTGCCGTCGGTCCTTAAAGGCCCCGAGGCCGAGGCAGAAACGATCTCAGGCGCGATTCGTACTGACTTCATCTTGTCAGCTGAGATCATGGTGATCTCGCTCAAAGAAGTCATCGACCAGGGGTTCGTGTCTCGTGCGGTCATCATGGTTGTAGTCGCGATCTTGATCACCGTGGTCGTGTACGGCTTGGTCGCAATGATCGTGAAGATGGACGACGTCGGTCTGTCGCTCGCACGTCGAGATGACGCATCGTCGCAGCGTCTCGGCAGCTTGCTGGTGCGAGCGATGCCAAAGGTGCTGACGTTCCTTACCGTGATCGGCACGGCGGCGATGCTCTGGGTCGGCGGGCACATCCTGATTGTTGGTGCCCACGAGCTTGGCTGGGATTGGCCCTATGACATCGTGCACGATGCAGAAGGTGCTGTGGATGGTGTCGGCGGTATCGGTGGCGTTCTCGGCTGGTTGGTGAACACGCTCATCTCAGCGATTGTTGGTTTCATCGTTGGAACGATCATCGCCACGATCGTCGACAAGGTGAAGGGCGCCGACGACCACGGTCACGCGCCAGCCGCTGCGGCGCACTAGTGCCACCCACCCATGGCTGAGCCGCTGAAGAACCACTTTGGCATCGACGTGATCGACCGGATCGCAGCGGACCTTTCGGCTGTTCACGACTCGTTTGACAGCGCTGCCTTTCGGGCCGCCGCCAGCAAGGGTTTCCAGGATCTTGAACTGATGGACCGTGGCCGCCATATCGCGGCGGCTATGGCTGCCTATTTGCCCGCAGACCGCGGCGACGCCATCGACATCGTTGCGGCATCGTTTGGGCCCGAGCTCGACAACAGCGATCCCACAAGCCCGGGGCCCGCGAGCAGCGAGACCAGCCCCGCGTCGAACGAGAGCGATAACCCGATCGCCACGTTCTTCTACCTGCCACACAGTTTCTTCATTGCGGAGCAGGGTGTTGAGCATTTCGATCAGGCAATGCGCGCAAACTATGAGATCACGAAACGTTTCACGGCCGAGTTTTGTGTGCGCAGCCAACTCGAGGCGAACCCCGAGGCTGCGATGGCGCTACTTGACGAGTGGGCCGGTGATGACAACGTTCACGTCCGACGTCTGGTGTCAGAAGGCACCCGGCCACGGTTGCCCTGGGCGTCGCGGTTACGGGACTTTCAGCGAGATCCAACACCGGTGATCGTGTTGCTCGAGAAACTCAGGGATGATCCAGTCGAGTACGTGCGGCGCTCGGTTGCCAACAATCTGAACGACATCGCCAAAGACCATCCTGAGGTGGTCGTCGAGATCGCTGAACGGTGGTGGCGTGACGCAGATGAGAACCGGCAGCGACTCGTGCGGCACGCGCTCCGCACGCTGATAAAGCAGGGCGATCCCGGCGCCCTGGCCGTGCTTGGGTATGGCCCCGACTCGCCCGCCACGGTAGTTGCGGTTTCGATCACGCCCGAACGAGTCGAGATCGGTGGTCGAGTGAAAATCGAGATCAGCATCGAGAACTCCAGCGCCGCCGAGTGTGGCGCGCTGGTTGATTTGCAGGTCCACTTCGTAAAAGCCAACGGAACGACTGCACCAAAGGTATTCAAGGGCAAAGAACTCTCGCTGGCGCCAGGTGAGGTTGGGCGGGTCCGCAAGACGATCTCGGTTGCTCAACACACGACTCGGACCCACTATCGCGGTGAGCATGCGGTCGAGATTCTCATTAACGGTGCCGTGCACCCGGCCGGATCATTTGACCTGATCTAGACATCCCATGTCGTAAGTGTCAAGCAGCACGTCGTTGAATGGCGAACAGTTACAGGACCGAGTTGCCGTACATCTCACCGAGCTGGTCAGCGAGTAGCTCAAGCCGCTCGCCATCGGGACCTGAGAAGTAGATCGATGTGCCGTGCTCAAAGTCGATTTGGACGCCAGCGGCTTCGAGCTTTGTGCGCAGGTGTGCCTGACTTTCAGGCGTGACCGAAATGGCGAGGTGGTGCATGCTGCCAAGCACCTCGGCGTACGGCCCCAGGTCAAGTCCGGGAAAGTCGAAGAAGGCGAGTGCGTTACCGTTGCCAATGTCGAAGAAGAAGTGGGTGGACCCCTGATAGTCGCGATTCTCAAAGAGTTCGGTCAGCGGGAACTCCAGAACGCCTTGGTAGAAGTCGATCGTGCGCGAAACGTCAGATGACAGCAGCGCCAGGTGATGCACGCCGCGTGCTGACGACGCGGGGCGCTCGGGTCGCAGGTAGCGGTCGCGCAACTGCTGCCACTCGTCACCGCGATCGACGTCTTCACCGTGTTGCTCAGGTTGGGGCTTCTCAGATCGGAGTTTTTCAGGTTGAGCACTCATTGGGTTCCTCACGCCTCGATGAACAAGCACGATAGCGATCACGCGCGACACTAGGAGGGCGTGACGAATCCAAGCGATGCCTTCGCCGCTCAACGGGCGGGCCTGCAGCAGGCGGTCGAGCTGCTGTTGGCGTCCGAAGCCCAATATGGTCCTGCCACATCGTCGGGAATATCGTCGCAGACGTCGCCAGCGAGCGAGCCTTCGGCGCTGCCTGCGGCGATGCCGGAGAGTGGCATTGGCCCGAGTGCGGCGCTCGAGCACCTTGCCGGGCCGGTGTTGCACGACGCCCGGTTCCTTGGGTCTCCGGGCTTCTTTGCGCACATGGATCCGCCGACCCCATGGGTGTCGTGGGCCACGCAGCTCTGGACGGCGAGTCGCAACCAGAACCTTCTCCACCCAGACACGGCGCCGGCCGCACGCGACCTTGAGCAACTCGCTGTTGATTGGCTCGCCCCGAGCTTCGGCATGACCGGCGGACACATGACGCCGGGCTCGACCGTCGCGAATCTCACCGCGATCTGGGCTGCCCGTCAGGCTGGTGCTACGGCCGTGGTCTCAACGAATGAAGCACACCTAAGCGTGGGTAAGGCGGCGCACCTGCTCGGCCTTGAGCACCACAAGCTAAACGACTGGTCCGCCGAGTGGAGCACGATCTCCGACCACGCCAGCATTGTTGCTGTCATCACCGCAGGTTCGACCTCGACAGGCTCGGTCGAACCGCTCGATGCAGCGTCGGATGCGGGTTGGCGACACGTCGATGCCGCATGGGCGGGGCCCCTTGTTTTCAGTGATCAGCACCGATCGCTGCTCGCTGGTGTAGAGCAGGCCGACAGCGTCTCGGTCTCGGCGCACAAATGGTTGTTCCAGCCAAAGGAGTCAGCGCTGGTCCTGTTCCGAGATGTCGACAAGGCACACGCATCAGTGAGCTTTGGTGCCGACTATCTAGCCGTTCCCAACATTGGATTGCTCGGCAGCGCCGGGGCACGAGCGGTTCCCCTGCTTGCGACTTTGCTGTCCTACGGCCGCGTTGGCATCGCCGACTGGATCGACACGGCGATGGAAGCCACCGAGGAATTAGCACGCATGGTTGACGCACACCCGGCGTTCGAGGCTCGAACGGCCCCGCAAGCGGGCGTGCTGAATTGGCGCGCGCTTTCCATGTCTGCGGGACAGCTTCAGTCACAGCTGCCGCCAGAAGTCTTCGTATCGACAACCACGATTGACGGCGAGACGTGGCTGCGCTCGGTAGGAGCGAACCCCATGGCGAACAGCCCGCTGGTTTTCGACACGATCGCTGCGATTGTCGACGAGGTGGCCTAGCTCAAGCCGTCGGCCACAGCGACAATCAGTGTGTCGTCGGTGATCGCCTTGGCGAGGTCGTCAATTGCCGCACCATGTTGCTCGCCGACCCGACACACAGCAATCGCAAACCGCGCACCCGGCGGCAAATCTTTGCGCGAACCCTGGGAACTTTGCAGCACGCCAGCGGCGCGAGCTGGCGTCAGAATGTCCGACTCGGAACAACCTGCCAAAGCGGCCACCTGGTCGGGGCGGTGACAGCATTCGCTGATCACACGGCCGAATGCCGATGCGCCCACGCATGCAATCAACAGCGTGGTCGTGCTGGGAATGACCGGTTCATGACCGGCGGGTGCCTTAAACGGACGCTTGCGCGAACCGTCGGCCTCAACCACCACGTTGTCGGCGATGCCGAACCACCGATCAGCAGTTAGCGCATCGACACCGATTGCGCGCCGGTCATCGGCCGCCTTCCACGCAAGAACGCGACCGGACTGCTCGAGCGCAGACCGAAGCTGTTGATCAGTGGGGTCGATCAAGACATCGAACTCGCCGGACTGCTCGGCTCCCATCTTGGTGGTCGTGGTCAGCACGGTGGTGCCGACTAACTGGTCGCCAAGTGCGAAGAGCGTGGTCGTCTTGCCACCACCACCCACGAGCGAGATGAGTTCACCGCGTTCAACCTGTAGGGCGGTCGCCAGCTCGGACAAGGAGATCGGCGCTGTCATCGCTTGCGAAACTAGCTCAGATCCTGCCAGAGCTCTACGCTCCACCCATGCGCAATGAGCCACATGCGCGTTCGATTCGCTATCGGCGCAGGAGAAGCAGATGAATCAGAACTTTCGCGATGCAGTGATATTCGGGAATCTCGATTCGGTCCGCTCGTTCATCGCCGAGTCTCCTGAAATCGTGAAGGAAGTCGACGACTATGAATTCACGGCACTGCATGAGGTTGTCGGCGAAGATCTTGTGGAGGTCGCCAAGCTGCTGTTGGATTCTGGCGCCGACCCGAATGCTCAAAACGATGACGGGATTGCACCGCTGCATCTGGCCGCCTACCCGTACATGGTCGATCTGCTTGTGGACTACGGAGCCGATCTCAATCTGAAATCGAATGACGATGCAACACCATTGATCGTTCATTCTTCAGAACAGGACGCATTCGAGGTCATGGAACGCCTGCTAGAGCTCGGAGCCGACCCAACCGCCGAATCCAAGAACGGCACGGCGCTCTCCATTGCTCAATTGCGAGACGAGCCTGAGAAGGTCGGCTTGCTCGAGCAGTACCTTCCATAACGTCTCGCGCTTACGCTCGGCGGATGCCACAACTGACCACACGAGGCTTCGACTTGGACTACTCGGTCGATGGGGCCGGGAAGAACAGCCCGCTGATCTGGGGACACGGCCTTACGAGCAGCCGCGGCATCTCTGCTGCGTACCCGCTTGTCGATCTAATCCGCCTTCGCGCTTCTCGGCCAGTTGTTGCCTACGACGCACGCGGCCATGGCATGTCGTCGGCGCTAGAGGATCCAACCAAGGGAAGCTGGTCAGAGCTTGCACTCGACCAGATCGCACTGATCGACCACTTGGGCTACTCGCAGGTCGTCTTGGGTGGCGTCTCGATGGGGGCAGGGACAGCGCTGTACTCGGCGCTTGAACTTGGCGAGCGCATCGACAAAATGGTGTTGGTGATACCTCCGACTGGGTGGGAAGAGCGCGCACCGCAAATTGCGCTCTACGACCAGATGGCGCGCGTCGCCGAAGCCCGCGGACCGAGCGCCCTCATAGCGGCCGCCGCTGAGCTGGCCCCACCCGATTCGTTCGCCGAGGGCACCGAGTGGCAAGACCGCCGTGCCGGCAGCTTGGGCGGATACGACGGCGCTCGACTCGCGAAGTGTTTCCGGGGGGCAGCGCACGCTGACCTCCCGTCGCTCGACCAGATCGCAACAATCCAGGTTCCAACGCTGATACTTGCCTGGAGCGGTGACCCGGGACATCCGGTATCCACGGCCAAGGCACTCGAAACGACCCTGCCAAATGTGCAGGTTTCCGTGGCGTCGACATACGCCGAGTTCACGAGTTGGAGCGATCAGCTCGAAGCATTTCTAACTTAGTGCCGCAACCGGCAATGTTTGGATGGGTGCGAACGACTCGTCACCGGCCACGGCACGGAGGGCTACAGTCGCCTCGATGGGTGGACACCTTCAACGACTGACCGGACCACAAGCCGGCGCGGCTCTTGATGAGAGTGCGACAGTTTTGGTGCCTATTGGCGCAATCGAACAGCACGGTCCGCACCTGCCTCTGTCGGTGGACTGGATCATCGCTGACGAAGTAGCACGGGCGGTTATCGATCGAGCGGGTGACGAACTCCCTGTATGGATGCTGCCGACCATGCCGTTCTCCAAGTCGAACGAGCACGCGTGGTCCGCCGGCACCATTTGGCTTTCGCAACAGACCATGATGCACGTACTCGACGACATCGGGCGGTGCGTAGCCGAGTCGGGGGCACGACGCATCGTGTTCCTCAACGGCCATGGCGGCAACTCGACCCTGCTCAATGTGGTGTGTCGTGAGTTGCGCCTGTCCTACGACCTGATGACGTTCTTGGTGCACCCGTTCGTGCCGCCGGCGTACTCTCCTCCTGATCCCGACGCAGCGAACTCGGTTGAATTGGGGATGGGTATTCACGGCGGGCTCGATGAAACATCGGTCATGTTGCACCTGCGGCCCGACGACGTCGACATGAGCAAAGCGCTGCGCAACGTTCCCGAATGGATGGCCGAGCACGAGCACGTCAAGTTTGGTGGCAGCGTTCAGTTCGGCTGGCTTTCGAACGACTTCGGCGAGCACGGCCACATCGGCGATCCCACCGGTGCAACGGCCGAACGCGGCGCGCAACTCTTCAACGAATCTGTTTCGTTCATCATCGAGCAGCTGCGCGACATCGTCGGCTTCGACTTCGAGACCGGCCAATGAACGACTCAGCCATGAACGAATCGAGGAACGCGTCTGCCAGTCCAGTCCCATCGCTCGCAATCAATCCTGCTTCGCTCAGCGCACCGGCAGCGAACTATGCGCACGCGATGCTCACCGATCAGGCGACCGCATGGCTGCACACGTCAGGCGTAGTACCGATCGCCCCTGATGGCTCTGTGCCAGCGTCACTGATCGCTCAGGCCGAGGTGATCTGGAGCAATATCGCGGCGATGCTCACCAACGCATCGATGGAGCCAGCTCATGTTGTATCGGTGACCACGTATGTGACCCCGGGTCATGACCTAGGACCGGTCATGGCGATACGCGATACCGCGTTGGGTGGACACCACGCCGCGTCCACTCTTGTCGTTGTGCCAGAACTCGCTCGACCCGAGTGGCTCATGGAAATTGCTGTGGTTGCCGCCAGGTAGCTAGCTGGTTGGCGGGTTCAAGCGTGACTTGACACCAGCGCGGGCAAAGACTCGCGCTGCTGCGACGCGAGACTCAGCGAGCAGTTCGGCTTCGTCGACGAACGTCACCGTGCCGTCGTCGATAACGAGGCGACCGTCGACCATTACGTGTGTCACGTTCGCAGGCGAGGCATTAAACACCAACGCGCTCTCAACATGGTGGACTGGCGCAACAAAGATCGTCTCAAGGTCGACCACCACAAGATCGGCCTTGCGGCCAACTTCGATTATGCCGGTCGAGTCGGTAGTGCCAAATGCACGCGCGCCGCCTCGACACGCCATGTGCAGGCTGTCGCCAGGCAACAACGCCATGGCGTCCAGGTGATGCACCTTCTGTAAGAGCACCGTTGTCTTCAAGACCTCGAACATGTCTTGACGGTTGTTGCTGCCAGGACCGTCACTTGCGAGTGCAACGTTGATGTTGCGGCTGCGCATGTCAAGGATCCGGGGAACACCCGACGCAAGGAACATGTTGCTGACCGGGCAGGAGACGACCGACGCACCCGATGCGGCAATGAGATCGAGCTCGTTGTCATCGAGCCAGACGCTATGGGCGAACTGCATGTCGGGACCGAGCAGTCCGAGTTCGTCAAGCCATTCGACGTGGCGGGTGCCTCGCTCCTCGACGTTGAGGCGCACCTCTTCTTCTGATTCTGCGATGTGGATGTGCGTGCCAGCGCCCCACTCGCGTGTCTTTGCGACGGTCTCCAACATCGCGTCGTCGGTGCAGCCCCAAGGGAGTAGGGGAGCGAGCTCGATGCGAAGCCGGTCGTTGTCGTGGCCGTGCCAGCGCTCGCGCAGCCCCGCGGTGTGGGCGAGAATCTGGTCGGGAGTCTCTTGCATCTCCGGCGGGTAGTTTCGGTCGGCCCAACCGCGGGCGAGCATGTACCGCATGCCCGATTGGTCTGCTGCGCGTAAGACAGCGTCGTCGAGGTCGGGGTCAACGTGCACGTAGTGATGATCAAGCACCGAGGTGGCGCCAGTGCGAAGGTTCTCGACCATGCCGCACAGACCAGCAAGGTGTCCGGCGTCGGCATCGAGATGCACGGCGCCCGGCCAAATGCACTGCCGCAGCCAATCGAGCAAGGGTTTGTCGTCGGCAAGCCCACGAAAGAATGTCTGAAACAGGTGCGTGTGAGCGTTGGTCATGCCGGGCATGAGCGCACTGCCGGTTGCATCAAGGACTCGTTCAGCACTATCAATCACAGAGCGTGGAGCGTCGCCGCTACCCATGGCAGCGATGATGTCGCCGACAACATGAACCCAACCTGGGTCAAGGATGGTTGCATCGTCGTCGACCGTGACGACAGCAGCGTCGACGATCAGCAGACCGCCAGCTTGATAACGATCAGGAAGCGTCGAGACAGTAACCATGAGATTTTCTGCGGAAGGCGAAGGCGCAGCAGGGCTGAAAGCCCTGCGTTGAGCTGCGCACGAGATTGTAGGGTTCGAGCTATGCGGGTCCTCATCGTCAACAGCTACGACCCAGCTGACCCCGAGCGTCAGGTGGTCGCAGCGGCGCGTCAGGCGCTTGAGGCGAACGGCAACAAGGTTCAATGCCTCGCCCTATGTGAAGCCCGTTTCGACGGCTACATGTCAGCCGAAGAACGACTCGCCTATGAGACCGATGAGCCACTGCTGACGCAGGAGACCCGCGCCAGCGCCAAGGCAATACAAGCGGCCGAAGCGGTCTTGTTCATGTACCCGATGGTCCTGTTCGGCCCGCCGCCCCGGTTGAAGAGCTGGTTGGAGCGGGTGCTCGTTCCCGGCGTTGCGTTCGTCTTCGATCGCCACCAAAAGGTACGGCCGGGTCTAACCAATATCAAACGCCTCGGCGTCGTCACGACGACAACACACTCACGGCGGGAGATACGGCGGTCACGCGACCTGGGTTATCGGATATTCATGCGAACGCTGCGACTGAACTGCAACCCACTGTGTCAGCGCACGTTCGTGCGCATCCAGGCGGGGGCGCCAGCGGGTCGCACCGCAGATCAACTCAATCGAAGTCTGAGCCGGTGGCGATAGCAGCCACGAAGTCAGCTCGCTCACTTGCCGACGTCTCGTCCATTCCATAGAGCGACTGCCAACGAAAAGTGGCGCGGTTCGCACAGAGAGGCAGGATGCTGCGTCGCCAGAGTTGCAGCCCGGGCTCCCCCTGCAGTCGGTTGATGAACTTGGAACTGCCGTGCGAGGTGACAACAGTGACGTGTTTGATCGAACGCAGCGGACTTGTGTTGGCAGGTTCGGAGCCGTCGATCCAAGGGCCAATGAGCGAATTGACTGCGTCGAGTAGCACTGCGGGCAGTGAGCCCCACCATGTTGGGTAGATGGCGACCAGGCGAGTTGCCGCCGCACAATCAGCCACTGTCAGCTGGTCGCCTTGTCCGAGGCGAACTACACGCGGGTCGGGCTCAGTGGCACGTACGGCGTCGAGAAGCGCAGCGTTGTAACTGTCCTTCACGGGGTGTGCCTGCACGACCAACGTCATGATGCGAGATTAATGCGATCGCAACCAAGATTGCGCGCTGCCGGTGCGCTGACCGTAGGCTCGCTGCGTGGGTAGTGATGCACCAGACGCTGACGTGATCGTCGTAGGTGGCGGGCACAACGGGCTGATCTGTGCGGCCTATCTCGCTCGCGCAGGACTCGACACGCTACTGGTCGAAGCTCGCGACACCGTCGGCGGGTGCGCATCTACCGTCGATGCCCTGGGCGCTCGGTTCAATATCTGCAACTGCGATCACACGTTCATCCGAGCAATGCCGGTCATCGACGATCTTGACCTGGCTAGTCACGGTCTCAACTACCTCGAAGCCGAGGCCAGCTATCTACACATGTTCCACGACCAGTCGGCGCCATGGTTGTTCTTTTCGGATCAGCAAAAGACGCTTGACGGCCTGGCTGTGTCACATCCACACCAGGTCAAGGCCTATCAGCGCTACCTCGATGAAGCCATGCCTGTCGCAGAGCTGGTGCTCGACATGACCCGCAGCCGCACCACCCTGACCGCTATGGCAAAGACAGCGGTCGGTCGTCGAGCCAAAGGGGTTGCCACTTTGCTCAAGTGGAGCCGTATGAGTGCGCTCGACGTGCTCACGCGCTACTTCGACGATTGGCACATGGTGCTGCCTGCCATCAGTACTGGTCCGACGGTATGGGGTGTGCCGCCGGAAACGCCTGGCACTGGCATGGCTGCGCTTGGCTACGCGACCCGTCATCTGGTTCGCACCGGTCGCCCCCAGGGCGGAAGCGGCGCGCTGACCGACGCGGTCGCGGCCAGCTTCGCTGCGAGGGGTGGTCGAACAGCAACCGGATCGGTGGTAGCCAAGCTGCTTGTCGAACACGAGGCAATCGCTGGTGTGCAGCTGATGAGCGGCGAACGTCTTACTGCGTCGATCGTCGTCACGGCGTGCGACCCAAACCAGGTCATGCTCGGCTGGCTCGACGAGATGCCACCAGCGGCCCGCAAAGCTCAGAAGCGCTATCGCGACCAACCACAACAAGATGGTTACGAGTCCAAGATCGATGCGGTTATCGGCGAGCGTCCTGGCCTGCGAGGCATGGATGCGCTCCAGGCGCGGTTCCCTGATACCGACATGCTCGGCCCGACGGTGGTCGTGTCGCCTGATCTCCACGAGCTCGCCCAGGGACATCGCCTGCGGGCCGACGGCCGTGTCCACGAGAACCCGACCATCTTGATGAACATCCCATCGGCGCTTGACCCAACGATGAAGTCTCAAGACGGACGCCACATCTTGAGCCTTGAGATGCTGTTCACGCCATATTCGCATCCAGGCGGGTGGTCTGACTCCGCCGAACCACGCCGTTGGTTCGAGGTCGCCAACAAGTTCTGGACTCCAGCGGTCGTGCCTGCCGATCACGAATGGCGAGCAATGACGCCCGACATCTATGAGTCCGACTTTCACATGCCTCGGGGCCATGCGCCGTCCTATGTCGCGTCGCCGTTAGCAACACTTATCGGTAAATCGCCCGAGGTCAGCCGCTACCGCAGCCCCGTCAAAGGCCTATATCTCAGTGGCGCAGGCACCTGGCCCGGCGCTGGCATCTTTGGCGCCCCGGGCCGCAACGCCGCCGACGCCGTACTCACCGATCTCCAAAAGCAGCGCCGCTAAACGTGTATGTGCCAGGCACTTACACGTTTAGCCTCCGGTTCAACGTTGCAGGCCAAGTCTGGTGAGCGTCTGATCATGCACGGCCTTCAGCTCCGGGTCGGCCTCGAGGCGCGCTCGGATAGCTGACTTCGCATTGCTCAGGCTTTGTGGCGAGCCGAAGCCGCAAGGATCGCTAAGTTCTGCGGTTGTGTACCCAGCCCAATCTGATGCAATTAGGGCGACCAGTCCAATCAGACCGTTTCGCAGTCTTGGTCGGATGTCGATGACGTCGCAACCGGAGCTAGCGGAGACACACAGCAGTATTGATGAGAGCGAAGGTCGTCTCGGTACGTCGGGTTGCACCGGGCTATCGGGTCTAAAGGCCGTGGCTAGCGCGACCTTGTCCGAGTCCCGGTTGCGCTCTACAAATTGCCGGTACTGGAGAGCATCGCCAAACAAGCTGCGAGGGAAGCTGATATCGAGCCAGGCTGGCCGTGGAATTGAACTGTCAAGGTAGAACGCATGACTGGACCATGGATAGAGCTCGAGCGGTAGAGCACAATCGAGTGCTGCCGGGTTGCGATGAATGTATCGAACGAGGGTTTGGAGGTACTCGTATGAAGTTACGATCTTCGAACCGAACCTCGACTCGAATAGCGGGCCACTGAAGCCATGGCGCTGGTTGTGCCGAAGCGCATAAAGCGATTTGAGGTCGCGCATAGCCACGGATAGCTGACCGTCTGGACAGTACAAAGCGAGGTGAAAGTGGTTCCCCATCAGGCAGAAGGCGTAGACCTGAATGCCGTATCTGATGGACACGATGCCCAGTCGCATCATGAACTGGCGATAGTCGAGGTCATCGATGAACAGTGTCCATCGCCGTGTGCCTCGGCTGTAGACGTGGTGGATCCCGTGGTCCGGGTCCAATCGGTGGTTGCGACCCATCGGCGCTTCCCCTGTCTAGTTCTCGAGCGGGGAAGCTCAGAAGAACCTACCGCGCCGAGCGGCGTCGGTAAACAGCTAAACGTGTTGGTGCCTGGCGCCTACACGTTTAGGTGTGTGGGTATGACCCGATTTTGTGAACTCTGAGGTGCTGGGTAGCGGGCGGCTAGCCCATCTGGCATGATCTTCCCGTGAGTGAGGGGCAACAAGCACGAGCCGGCGCGAATCGACTGCTGTCGTTCGATGACGTGTCCATGGTTTTCCCCGATGGAACGCACGCTCTCGACAACGTCAGCTTCCAGGTAAACGAGGGTGAGTTCGTCACGATCGTCGGCCCGTCGGGCTGCGGCAAGTCGACGATCCTCAAGATTGCATCTGGCCTGTTGCAACACACCGGGGGCACCTATGACTTGGCCGACGACAACTTGGGTTACGTGTTTCAGGACTCAACGCTGTTGCCATGGCGCACGGTGTTGAAGAACGTCGAACTATTCGATGAACTCCGCAAAGGCGACAAGGCCGCTCGCCGCTCCAACGCTATGAGCGTCATCGAGACCGTCGGGCTCGGCGGCTTCGAGAATCATCATCCAAAGCGCCTGTCTGGCGGCATGCGCATGCGGGTGTCACTCGCACGCTCGCTGACATTGAACCCGCGTGTCTTCCTGTTCGACGAACCATTCGGTGCGCTCGACGAGATCACCCGCCAGAACCTGAACGGAGAAGTCGGCCGCCTGTTCAAAGAGTTAAACTTCGGTGCGCTGTTCATCACCCACTCGATCCCCGAGGCCGTGTTCATGTCCACCAAGGTGCTCGTCATGTCGTCGCGCCCCGGCCGCATCGTGGAGGAGTTCGACGTGCCGTTCGATTACCCCCGGACCCAAGAACTTCGCTATGACCCTGCGTTCGCCGAGTTGAGTGGCGAGGTCTCCAAGAGCCTGGCAGCGTTCCACTAATGATAAAGCGACTCTCAACCGCATGGCCTCCGTTGGCCGTCTTCGCCGGGTTCATCGGCGTCTGGTACCTCTACAGCGGCGTCGTCCTCGACGAGGTCGAGCGCAACATCTCGCTTCCGTACTTTCACGACGTGGTCGACATTGCCTTCCTCGATGGCGAGAACCGCAGCGAACTGCTCAGTGCGACTTGGACCAGCGCGTGGATCGCCGCTATCGGCCTGGTGATTGCCATTGCACTCGGCCTGCTCTTTGCCGTGTTGATGAGCCAGGCGAAATGGATCGAGCGGTCGTTCTACCCCTACGCGGTGCTACTGCAGACGATCCCGATTCTCGCATTGGTACCGGTGATTGGCCTGCGATTCGGGTTTGGTATTCCCGCCCGAGTGATCGTTGTGGTGATCATCTCGCTGTTCCCAATTATCACCAACACGTTGTTCGGCCTCAAGGCTGCCGAACAAGGTCACCACGACCTGTTCACACTGCACAACGCCAACCGGTTCACCCGCCTCTTCAAGCTGCAGTTTCCCAGCGCGCTACCTGCCATGTTTACCGGATTTCAAATCTCCGCCGGCCTCGCCGTGATTGGCGAGATCGTCGGCGGCTTCTTCTTCGGCCGAGGCGCCACAGACCTGGGCAATCGCATTCAGCTCTACGCTGCGCGCTTGCGGGCCGAAGAACTCATCGGTGCGATCGCGTTGTCTGCGGGGCTGGGCATTGTCGTGTTCTGGTGCTTCGGGTTCCTGCGGAACTACTTCACCTCGTCATGGGCCGAGGCCAGCCACACCTAGAGCCACCAAGCTAGCGGTGACTTGCAGCGGTATCTGTTTCCTCTTTGTTAACAGAAATCACACGAACAACATGGCTGTAACTTGCGGAGATTCTGCCACTAAGTTGATGCCGCTATCACCGATGTCGCGTGACTGGCGGCTTCGAATAACCCTGGAGGGGATTCATGACCACACGACGCAAACCATGGCTTTTGCTGGTGGCCCTACTAGCACTCTTTGGACTTGTTGCTGCCGCCTGTGGCGGAAGCGACAGTGACACTGGCGACGACACCAGCGAAACCGTAGAAACATCTGACGGCGACGCCGACGGCGGCGACGCTGCGCTGGCCGAGGATTCAGCTGATGACGGCGACACCGGCGATGACGGGGCGATGGATGAAGCCGACGAAGGCTCAGCGACGGGCGGCGCAGGCCTTGCGTCGTGTCCAAACCCGCTGGTCATTCAGACGGATTGGTTTCCTGAGCCTGAGCATGGTGCGTTGTACAACTTGACGGCGGGTGAGGGTTCGATTGATGCTGAGTCGGGTCGGTTCTCTGGGCCGTTGGCGGCTGATCCTTCGATCACGGTTGAGATTCGTGCGGGTGGTCCGTTTATTGGGTTCCAGCAGACGGTTGCGTTGATGGCGACCGACGATGACATCTTTCTTGGCTATGTGAATACTGATGAAGCCATTCAGAACTACGAAGACTTCCCCACGACGGCGGTTGTGTCTCCGTTGGAGATCAACCCGCAGATGGTGATGTGGGATCCCGATACGTACGACATTGACTCCTGGGCTGACGTCCGTGGAACCGATGCAGTAGTTAACACCTTTGCTGGCGCGGCGTACACCGAATGGCTCGTAGGTGCCGGCATCATTGACGAAGGTCAGCTTGATCCGTCCTATGACGGTGGTCCGGCTCGGTTCATTGCCGAGGGTGGCAACATCTTGCAGCAGGGTTTCGCTTCGCAAGAGCCGTTCAACTACGAGAACATTTTTACCGACTGGGGCAAGCCGGTTGACTTCTTGCTGATCCACGACTCGGGCTTCCCGATTTACCAGGGCGCCGTAGCCATTCTCGAAGACCGCCTCGACGACGACGCCGACAAATGTCTGACCGCACTTGTACCGCTGATCCAGCAATCAGCCGTCGACTTCCAAGAAGATCCTGCCGCAACCAACGCAGCAATCCTGCAAGCGGTCATCGACCTTGACAGCTTCTGGCAGCTCACCGAAGAATCAGTTGCGACGACCGTGCAGACCATGACCGACCTTGGTCTGGTATCGAACGGCCCCGACGCAACACTTGGCAACTTTGAGCTCGACCGAGTCAACGAGATCATCACGGTGATTAGCGAGCAGGTGCCATCGGTGAGTGTTCCCGACGGTCTTACCGCCGACGACCTCGTCACCAACAAATACATCGACCCGTCGATCAGCTTCGCCGGTTCCGTCGTTCGCGGGGGAGCCACTCCTGCTGCTGCACCAGCTTCGACTGGCGACCTTGGTGATTGCCCAAGCCCGCTCGTCTTCCAGACGGATTGGTTTCCTGAGCCTGAGCATGGTGCGTTGTACAACTTGACGGCGGGTGAGGGTTCGATTGATGCTGAGTCGGGTCGGTTCTCTGGGCCGTTGGCGGCTGATCCTTCGATCACGGTTGAGATTCGTGCTGGTGGTCCATTTATTGGGTTCCAGCAGACGGTTGCGTTGATGGCGACCGACGATGACATCTTCTTGGGTTATGTGAACACCGACGAAGCCATCCAGAACTACGAAGATTTCCCGACGACCGCGGTTGTGTCCCCGCTCGAGATCAACCCGCAGATGGTCATGTGGGACCCAGACACCTACGACATCTCGGGCTGGGACGATGTTTTGGGCACCGATGCGGTAATCAACACCTTTGCTGGCGCGGCGTACACCGAGTGGCTAGTTGGCTCCGGCCTTGTCGACGAAGGTCAGCTTGATCCGTCCTACGACGGCGGCCCGGCTCGGTTCATTGCCGAGGGTGGCAACATCTTGCAGCAGGGTTTCGCTTCGCAAGAGCCGTTCAACTACGAGAACATTTTCACTGACTGGGGCAAGCCGGTTGACTTCTTGTTGATCCACGACTCGGGCTTCCCGATTTACCAGGGCGCCGTAGCAATCTTGGACAGCAACCTCGACGACACAGCTCGCTCGTGCCTAAGCGCTCTTGTGCCAATCATCCAACAGTCAGCTGTTGACTTCCAGAATGCGCCCGAGGCGACGAACGCAGCGATAGTCCAAGCGGTCATCGACCTCGATAGCTTCTGGCAGCTCACCGATGAGTCGGTTGCCAACACGGTGCAGGTCATGACCGACCTTGGCTTGGTTGCGAATGGTCCTGACTCGACGCTTGGCAACTTTGAGCTCGATCGCGTCAACGAGATCATCAAGGTGATCGACGAACAGGTCGACTCCATTGATGTCCCGAGCGGCTTGACGGCCGAAGACCTCGTAACCAACGAGTTCATCGACCCCGCGATCGGTTTCTAGCTGAGTTTCCCGCTCCGCTCAGGCCGACCTTCGTCGGAATCGGCCTGAGCGGGTGTGGTGCGGCTCGTCCCTCTGGGCTTCACCACTCCGTTCGGGGCGACGTTTGTCGTACATGGTTGCAATTGCCGCGGTGCGGCTCGTCCCTCGCTCCGAAATTTTGTGTGATCGGCCGGTGTCTGACACCGGCCGTTTCTTGTTGAGCTAATACAGTACGAGTGTGATGTTTACGGATCTGGCGAATGCCAGGAGCAGTCGAAGGTGAGCGGAGTAGCAGGGTGATTTGTAGGGACGAGGGACGAGGACTGGTGCGAGTGATGTTTACGGATCTGGCGAATGCCAGGAGCAGCCGAAGGCGAGCGGAGTAACAGGGTGATTTGTAGGGACGAGGGACGAGGACTGGTGCGAGTGATGTTTACGGATCTGGCGAATGCCAGGAGCAGCCGAAGGCGAGCGGAGTAACAGGGTGATTTGTAGGGACGAGGGACGAGGACTGGTGCGAGTGATGTTTACGGATCTGGCGAATGCCAGGAGCAGCCGAAGGCGAGCGGAGTAACAGTGCGTACTGGAGTGTTTTTGTTTGGTGGCGTTGAGATGCCCGACGCTGGCGCGGGCGCGCCAGCGCCGACCGATCGTCGCTACGACTCCAAACAGTGCTGGGAGGCCACCGAACGCATCCTCGACATGGGTGTGCTGTCAGACAAGCTGGGCTTCGACTCGTTCTGGCTGACTGAGCACCACTTTCAATACGAGGGTTATGAGGTTGTTCCCAACGGCCTGATGCTGGGCGGGATCTTGGCCGAACGCACCGAACGCATCCGTATCGGCATGATGTTCAACATCATCGGCATGTGGCATCCCCTCCGAATGGCAGAGGACTTCTCGACGCTGCACAACATCTCCGGCGGCCGCGGCGTGCTTGGCATCGGCCGAGGTACCGTACCCCGTGAGCAAGAGAACTTCGGCAGCAAGATCGGCTCGTTCGACAACCCCGACAAGGCCGACGCCGACGAGTTCAACCGCAAGCAGTTCGCCGAAGCCACGACCGTGCTGCGTATGGCACTCGACCAAGAGAAGTTCAGCTTCAAGGGCGACGTGTACGAGTTCCCGGCGCCGGGTATCCCCGATCGTGGTGGTTTCGTCGAGGACCTGACCTTGATCCCACGGCCGCTGTACCCCTATGAGATGTGGCAGGCCATCACGTCGCCACCCACGCTCGAACAGGTTCCACGCAATGGCTGGGGCGGTGTCATGTGGCTCAAGCACTACTCGTTCATGAAGCAGTTCTGGGATCGGTTCGCCGAGATCTATCACGAGACCCACGGCGTCGAACTCGCCGCTGGTGAGAAGCGCACCCTGGTCGTCAACACCTGCATTGCCGACTCGCACGAAGAAGCAGTGGCATCGGTGCGCAACGGTCACGACGAGTTCTGGAAGTTCTTGGGCCCGTACGGCTGGAGCAAGGGCTACATGGGCGAGGGTGGCAAGCCTGCCCAGGCTGGTCTGATCCCGTCGCTCGAAGAGTCGCTCGATAACAAGGTCTGGCTCGTGGGTACAGCCGACGATGTCGCCGAGCAGATCGATTGGTATCGCGACTATCTCGGTGGCGTCGACAATCTGGTGCTGTTCCCAGCAATGCCAGGTGACAGCTACAACAAGGTCGACGACCAACTACACCGCATCGCCGAGGGCGTTCTTCCTCAGCTCGTCTAGTGAGCGCATCGCCCCAGGTTGTTCGCATCACCAATGCTCGGCTGGCCGATGGCCGGTTGGTCGATATCGCTATCGTCGATGGTTTGATCTCTGCTGTCTTTCCCCATGGCGATAAACGAAACGATTCAGCGGCCACCACCCATGATCTTGCGGGCTGGCTGCTGCTACCAGCAATGGCGGAACCACATGCGCATCTTGACAAGGCGCTCACTGCCGACCTTGTTCCCAATCCGGCCGGCGATCTGCAGGGCGCAATCGATGCTTGGATCGCGGCCTCGGCAGCTGGGCTCATTGATCACGACGGCATCGTGCAACGAGCCGTTACTGCTATCGAGATGCTCGCCGTTCGCGGGGTAACCGCAATTCGTACCCACGTAAATGTCGGTACTGGGTACGGGGCTGCCTCGGTGCGCGCCGTGCACCAAGCCCGGACCGATCTGGCCGACGTAGCGACCGTGCAAACCGTTGCGCTCGTACATTCGCCACTTGCAGGAGATGCAGGCACGGGCAACAGAGAGGCGCTCGATGCTGCGGTCGAAGCCGGAGTTGACCTCGTGGGCGGGTGCCCGCACCTGGAGGCTGACGGCCCAGCCATGATTGCCCATGCACTAGCTGTCGCCGACTCTGCAGGTCTTCCCCTCGACCTACATGTCGATGAGACTCTCGATGCGTCGGTCCTCACGCTTCCCCATGTCGCCCGGCAGGTCATGGACACTGGGTTCACTCATGGTGTGTCAGCCAGCCATTGCGTTTCGCTTGGCATGCAAGGACCAAAGGTCCAAGCCGAAGTCGCACAGCTTGTCGCTGGCGCGAACATGGCCGTCTTTGCGCTGCCACAAACGAACCTTTTTCTGCAGGGTCGGGGCGTACCTACGGCCATGCCGCGCGGGCTCACGGCGATCGACGCTCTGCTCGATGCCGGCGTCACCGTCGGTGCTGGTGGCGACAATGTACAAGACCCCTTCAACCTGGTAGGTCGCAGTGACCCACTAGAGACCGCAGCGCTCATGATCATGGCCGGCCATCGCACGCCCCAGGCGGCCTACGACATGGTCAGCAACGCGCCGCGTCGAGCAATGGGGCTTGCGCCGGTCAACTTTGAGGTCGGCGACCCCGCCGACTTTATGGCCATCAATGCGCTCACGCTCCGCGCTGCGATTGCCGATGCGCCCATGTCACGCCGTACGTTCCGAGGTGGCCAGCTCGTGGCATCGGCTGACCAGCAGGTCGAGCTGCACCGGAACTGACGAGTACCTCGGCTCGCTCGTTACCCGGCTTGTAAAAATCTACGCAGTGCGGCCGAGAATTCGGCCGGGCGGTCGAGATTCATCAGGTGTTGGCAATCGTCGAGAACCTCGAGCCGACCATGTACGAGACCGTCGACGAGCGTCTGCGCCGCTGCCACTGGAGCGGTTCTGTCGTGAGCGCCCGCCAGGCAAAGAACCGGTTGCGTAATCTCACAGAGTCGCTCGGTGAAGTCCCACGTCACCAGGCACGCCAACGCCCTTCGGTAGGCATCGGGCGAGATGCGTGACATGGATCTGACCACGTTGACGATGGCGTCCGCGGCGACGTCCTCAGAGAGCAACGAGGGTCCAATGGTTGGGGCCAAGGAGGCAGGCGTCTGACCGGCTTCGATCGGTCCCAATCGTGACTCGAGAAATCGCTGCGTAAAGGTTTGGTCGCCTCGACCAAACCGAGAACTGGTCGCTGCAAGTACCACCCGATCGATCCGGTGAGGATGGTCGGCGGCAAGCTGCTGCGCAACATAGCCACCCATTGAAAGTCCAACCACCGAAGCGGTCTTAACACCGGCAGCGGTGAGCACCTGAGCGGCGGCATCGGCCAAGCCGGGCCACGTCAGCTCGTCAACGGCAGGCGAGTTGCCGTACCCGGGCATCGTCCACGCGATACATCGGTAGTCGGCGGAGAGCGCATCGAGTTGTGGAGCCCAGTTCGTGTGGTCGCCGCCTAACCCATGCAGGAACAGCAGTGTTTCTGATCCGCTACCCGTGGTTATGTACTCGGCAACCCTGTTCTCGCGAACGCTGTTCTCGGCAACGCTGTGGTTCACGCCAAGTCGCCCTGCAGCGTGCCAGCCTTAACGACAGCTTCGCCATCGAGTTCCACGGTGCAGCCGCGCATCGGCAAATCGAAGTGTCCAAGCGTGTGCCGACCCGCGACTTCATTCGCTCCGGTTGAGTACAAGAAGTTGCCGCCGAATGCGCGCAGCTCCGTGCCGTTCGTTTGGGTCTTGTCATACATAGCGAGCGAGTCCCACCGCGCCGCGGGGTTCATACCCCAACCCACGTGGGACACGGCGTACGCCTCGCGATCACCCCACGCCTCCAGATAGCTCTTCATGAGCGCGGCGTCGACGCCGTCGCCTTGAATATCGACAATGAAGTCGTTCTCGACGGTGCACCGAATCGGCGTGTCGGTGTAGCGCTTGAAGGTGAGGTTGACATCGCCAGCGTCGAGCACGAGCGTGCCGTTGACCGCACCCTCGGCTGGGAAACAGAGACAGAGCCCACCGGGCCAGTGCGCAATCGTGCCGGGACGCTCGGTGTATCCCCAGCTGCTGCCAGCGGGTGCGTTCTCAACGTCGATCGTAAGATCGGTGCCCGCTGCTGATGTCACCCGCATCTCTTTCGCGGCGCGAAGCATCTTGGTGCCGATCTTCACCTTGGCTTCGAGCGCGGGGTCGGGAACCAGCCGTTCGAGAATCTCTGGGTGCTCGTTTGAAACCATGAGCGCCCGAGCACCGCTACCAAGTAGTTGCGGTAGTTCGGGCGCGTGCAGCAGACCTTCGACGGTGCAGTCGGCGATCAGCGTGGTTTGTGAGAGCGCCGCGATAACGGGGGCTGAGCCCTGGATCGCGTCGCTTGCGCCAGTCGAGCGAATGGGGACTGGCGCCGATTGCGCCGTGGTCGGCAGGGTTACCCGAAAGACGTTGGCCCCGAGGCGTTGGAGCGCTAGTTCGCTCAGCTCGACATTGATGGCGCGGCTCTGTGTTTCGGCGAGCACGGCGCAATGATCTCCGGCTTCGACACCACAAAGTTCGAATACTCTTGCGAATGCGTCAATCCACTTTGCTTCAGTACGTTCAACGAGCATGCCGTAACGATGCCACACTGGACCGGTGAGCCCCACACTGTTGACATCAGAACGAGCGGAACTTGTTGCGCGCATGGCAGATGCGGCGGTTGACTTTTCGAAGCGCGCTGTGGACAGCGACCGCGATGCAGTCTTCCCGTACGACAACTGGGAGGACCTCAAGCGTGCTGGCTTGCTGGGCATCTGCATCCCGAAAGAACATGGTGGGCTCGGTGGCGACTTCGTGGGCTACGCACTTGCGTCAGAGGAGTTGGGTCGCCACTGCGCAACGACTGGTCTGACCTTCAACATGCACGTGGCAACGACGCTGATGGTCGGGCAAATCGCCGATGACATGGATCTGCCAGATGATGTGCGGGCCGTGCAGCATGCTCGCCGCCAGGAGCTGTGGCGTGGCGTCATTGACAACCATACGATTCATAGTCAGCCATTCTCTGAGGGCACTGCGGCGTCAGCTACTGGTGGTTTTGCGACCATGGCAAAAAAGGTCGACGGCGGCTACCGGGTCACTGGCCGCAAGATCTTCGCGTCGCTCTCGCAGGCTGCCGACATCCACAACGTCGTATGCATTTCAGATGCCGACGACCAGCTGCACCTCATGGGTGTGCCAGCTGACGCCGAGGGTGTCGAGATCCAAGGTGATTGGGACCCACTCGGCATGCGAGGCACTGACTCACGCAACCTGCTCATGACCGATGTCTTTGTGCCTGATTCGAATGAATGGATCCCGCCTGGCATGTTCGAGCAGGCTGCGTGGCGCTGGCCTTACTTCTACATGACGCTGTCGTTCTCCTACCTTGGGCTCATGCGCGGCATCCTCGACTACACGTCGGCGTACCTGCGTGGAGAACACGGCACCTCGGCCCGGCGCGACAATCACATCAAACAACATGGCTGGGCCGACATGCAGCTGACCTACGACCAGGCACAAGCGCTCTGCTACCGCGTGCTGAGCGAGGTCAGCGCTGACCCGAGCCGTGAGTCACTGCGCCGGGCGTGGACATCCATGGTGACCACCATGCGTGGCGCACCCGAGATGGCATCGAAGGCAATCGAAATTGCGGGCGGGCGTTCCATGCTGCGCCCGTCACCGCTTGAGCAGGCCTACCGCGACGCTCGGTGCGGTGCAACCATGCTGCCATGGAGCGTTGAGGTCTGCCTTGATCGCCTCGGCCGCTTCGACCTGTATCCCGAAAACGATCGATTCAACGACTAGGTAGACAGCGACGCCACATCAGCGACTCGAGGCCGGCGAGCCGGAGAAGCTAGGTCAACTCGCGGGTGTAGTGGATGCGGCGGTACCCAGACTCGTCGGAACGGTGTGTCTCCGCGTACCCACGACGTTCGTAGTAGGTGGTGTTCGCCGTCATCGCTTCGTTCGTGTACAGCCGGATTTCAGCGAAACCCTCGGCACGTGCCTGGCGCTCAGCTTCGGAAAGCAGTATCGAACCAACACCGCTGCTTTGTTGACGCGGCCACACCGCGACATTGTCTACGTACCAGTGATCCGGCCGTGCCCACATAACGATGAGCCCAAGTAGGTCGTCGCCGTCGACCGCGACGGTCACACACTCATGTCGAATGAGCGCCTGGTAGTCGTCGAGCATTGGCGCTGGCTTTGCACCAATGTCTTCGACATAGCCCTCGTAGGCAGCCGTCACACATGCCACGACGTCATCGAGATCTTCGGGCTTGGCGGGGCGCACGGTGACCGAGTTCATCGCTGTGCTCGCATGACGCAAGACACTACGCCAAACGGACGTGGGTGCGTCGAGCGAGGCGGGACTGCGCGCTTATGTGAGCTGCTGTAAACGGGTTAGTAGGTGTTCGAGCTCGCTTGGGTTCGACGTCAGTTCATGGGCACGCTGAAGTGACTGACGAGCCTCGTCGGTGTTTCCGGCACGCGCGAGAAGCTCACCCCGTGCCGAATGGAAGAGGTGGTACCCATCGAGGCCCCTGACCGTGTCGAGCGCTCGTAACCCCGACAGGGGCCCATCGGCCATCGCAAGGGACACCGCGCGATTCAGCGCAACGATTGGCGTTGGATGCATTGCCATGAGCTGGTCGTACAGCGCAACAATGCGAGGCCAGTCGGTGTTCTCGGCGCTGCGCGCATTGCTGTGTTGCGAAGCAATCAACGCCTGCAGTTGGTAAGGCGCCGGTGACATTTGTTCGAGTGCCTTGGCGAGCACCCGATTCCCCGCGACGATCTCGTCGAGTCGCCATGCGCTGCGATCCTGATCATCGAGCAGCACCAGCTTGCCGCCCTGAAATCGGGCGTCTCGCCGAGCGTGGGTGAGTGCGAGTAGCGCCAACAAGCCGTGCGCCTCAGCGTGCGCGGGTGCGAGTTGACAGACCACTTCTGCGAGACGGATTGCCTCGATGCACAGGTCGACTCGCATCGGGTCGCCACCAGCGCCACTGCGACTCAGGTAGCCCTCGTTGAAGATGAGGTACAGCACGGCAAGGAGGGCGTCGATACGAACATCGAGATCGTCGGGAACGCTCAGCGGAATGTTCGCTGACCGAATCTTCTTCTTTGCTCGGGTAATCCTTGCAGCGAGCGTTGGGGTAGGAACGAGAAAGCCAGCTGCGATCTCCTCGGTGGTAAGGCCACCAACGAGTCGCAAGGTGAGACCAACCTGAGCATCGACTCCTAATGCAGGGTGACAGCACAACAACATGAGTCGGAGTCGTTCGTCGGTTGGGGGAGTGTCCATGTCGCTCAGTCCAAGGTTGCCTGGTCCGCGCTTGCCATCATCGATCAGGTGGGTTCGGTCATCGTGATCCGGTTGAGCGGCCGATACGAGCTCGTGCGCAGCACCGTCGAGCCGCCGCTGCGCCGCTTGATCGCGGCGTAGGCGATCGACCGCTTTGCGTTGGGCGACTCGATAGAGCCATCCACCAGGGTTCGAGGGGACGCCATCTTGTGGCCAGTGTTGCGCGGCCTCGATCAGCGCTTCTTGGACTGCCTCGTCAGCAAGATCGACGTCGTTGTAGCGCTTGGCGAGTGACGCCAACACCCGGCCCGAGTCATTTCGGGCCAGGTGGATGAGCGCTTCGTTTGCGTCGGACGTCATGAGTGACTACCTGCGGTCTTAGGCGTCGGGACGGAAACCGACGGGTCGGACTTCGAACTTGCCAACGGGGATTGGAACCCTGCGGGCGATGTCGATGGCTTCGTCGAGCGTGTCGGTCTTGACCAGGTAGTAGCCGCCAATCTGTTCCTTTGTCTCGGCGTACGGACCATCGAGCACGAGTTCAGTACCTTCATGGTCGCGGGCGAGCACGGTAGCGGTGTCAGTTCCGGCAAGTGAAGCGCCACTGACGTACTGGCCGGCATCGATGAGCGTCTGATTGAACGCCATCCATTCGCCCATCATCTCGTTGAATTCGTCGCTGCCAGGTTCAAAGTCGGGGCTCATTGTTTCGTCGCTGTAGAGCAGGATCATGTATTCCATTGTTTTCTTCTTTCGTTCTGTCGTTCGTTTTGGGATTGGTGGTTAGGTTCGGGAAGGTCGGGACTAGGCGGGAACAGAATCGGCGGTGGCTGCGGCGTCGATGCGTTCGAGCGTGGTGTGCATCCCTTGGGCAAGGTTCGCTGCTCGGTCGTGCACGCCGTTGCGCCGCTGCAAGAAGTGGATGAAGGCGTTGAGAGGTGCTTCTTGCACCATCGACTCGGTCACGCGGGTTCCCTGGCTGGTTGCCTCAAAGTCATAGCGCCAGACCGGACCAGCTTTGCCCGGGACTTCGAAAGCGAACGAGGAACCGCGGTCGGCTTGGATGACCGTTGGCTTGGTAGTCCAGCGGCTGAAGCCCAAACGGTTCTTGCCTTTGAACTGTGCACCAACGGTTGGCCCGTCTGCGTTGCCTACCCATGCTGCTTCGATGCACTCGGGGCTCCATTCGCCCATGCGGGTGACGTCGCTGATGAGGTCGTACAACGTTTCGGGCGTTGCATCGATGACTCGTTCGACTTGTACTGCCAATGGTTGTGGCTTTCGCTTGCTCATGTGCTGTCTTTCGGTAGGTGTTCGGCGCCGTTGTGGCTGCCTCTTCACCTCCTTGACGCAGCGTCGACAGCAATTCGACACGATTCGACAGAGATTTCGAAAGTTTCTTCAAACCCCGAACGTCATGACCTCTTCGTACCAACCAGCACCAATGATCTTGAGGGATCCGTTGTTGGGTTCGCGGGCCTCGTAGCTGCTTGGGTCCCGCTGATAGTCGCCCAGTACTCGTTCGGCTTCGGCGGCGTCGTTTCCGGTTAGTTCGTAGATCGTGACATACCCGCTTGGCGCGGGTCCAGCGAAGTCGCGCACTGCTCGATAGCAGCGAGCAGTAGTGATGTGTGGGGCGTTGAACGTGTCTTCGACGTGGTTGCCGAGATACCACTCGTTGAACGCTTCGACCATGTCGGCTTGTGGTTCGACTAACCCAATGAGAACGAGTTTCTTGTCTGTCATCTGCACACCTTTACACGCGCGTTGTTGAGCCGCCCGCTGGCGAGTTCGCGAACATCGCTTCGCTATCGAAACCAATGCGGGTGTCGGGCACGATTTCGATAATTACGCGGTCGGGACCTTCAAGGTGGCTGGCAAAAGCTGCCTGCTTCTCGGGATCACCAGGACGCACTCGCGCTGCGAGCGCCGGATAGAACCAACCGGCAACTTCAGGATCTTCATGAACGATCGCGTCACCCTTGTAGGTGATCGACTGGCTAAAACCGATGTTGGTTCCACGGCTGCTTATCGCAACGGCGACTCGAGGTCGTGCCTCGATTGCGGGGACGCGCTTGCGGCGACGGGTACACGTCATCCAAAAGCGGCCCTTGTCAAACACGAAGTTCATGATCACGCCGACTGGATCGCCGGTCGAAGTGGTCCACATGAACGTGCACTCGGTCTGGGTGTTCAACAGCGTGAGCTCTCGATCATCACTCAGATGGAACACCGACACGTCGTCGTAGCTGGCTACATAGTCGTCTTTGGTCACGCCCCAGTCTGGCAGGCCCACAAGCAAGCACATAGAAGCCCGCTCAGAACGTTCGAATCCGGGACAACCCGAAGGGACCCTGATCGGTTACCTCTAGACAGCTTGTGAAAAAATGCACTAAGTTGGCCCTTGTTCGTTTGTTTCGATGATGAGGAACTGATGTGGACCCGGTACAGGTTGTGATTCCTATGCTTCGTCAAGTTGCGAAGCGGCCGTGGATCATGGAGCTGGTTGGCCGGTTCGATCGCTGGGGCAATCTCTTTGGCCCCGAGCGATACAAGTATCCATATCCCTTGTTTGAGCGCATCCGTGCCGACGGGCCGATTGTAAAGCGGGCCATGTACGGCGGCTGGATTGTCACCGGGTTCGACGAAGGTCGGCAGGTGCTGAGCTCCGAACACGCTTCTGTGGGTGGCTCGATCGACTCACTTTTCAAGGTCAAGCCGTATCCGCAGCTTTCGGCAGATTCCCGAGACCTGCTTCGACAGATGTTGCTGTTCCAGGATGGACCAGCACATGCGCGACTGCGTCGCTTGGTTGCAAGGACCTTCACTCCTCGGGCCGTGCGGGAGCTCGAACCGCGAACCGCCGAGATTGCACAAGACATGGCCGCAAAGCTTGCGAGCGGCGGCACACACGACGCGGCCCACGGGTTCACGTCGCCCTTCCCAATCAGCGTGATCTCTGCGCTGATCGGTGTTCCCGATGACCGCTGGGAATGGGCCCACGAGCGTGCCAAGGTAATCGTCAGGATCGTCGATCCAATCAATTCGTTTGATCCGCGAGAGGTTGACCGGGCGACCGCCGACGTGATCTCGTACTTCACTGAACTTGTCGAACAGCGACGCTCGAACCCCCAAGATGATCTCTTGAGCGGCCTGGTCGCGCCCGACGACGATGGCGACGAGCTCACGCACGGGGAGCTCATGTCGATGCTGTCGATGTTGTTCTTTGCCGGTTTCGAAACGACCTCGGGGGTACTTGGGAACGCCATCGTTGCCCTTGCCAAGCATCCTGACCAGCGCGAGTTGATCCGACGACAACCCGATCTCTGGCCAGGGGCTGCAGAAGAACTGCTGCGCTATGACCCCGCAATTCAAATGGTCAATCGCACGTTGGTTCGTGACCTTGACGTTGGTGGTCACACGATCAAGGCCGGGGAACTCGCAACCGTCTTTGTCGGATCAGCGAACCGGGATCCGCGTGTCGGCAATGATCTCCATGAGCTACAACTGGACCGAAAAGACCCACAGGTTTTATCGCTCGGTCACGGCGTTCACCATTGTCTCGGTGCGGCGATCGCTCGCCTTGAGCTACGAGTCGGATTGCGGGCATACGTCGAAGCCATGGGGGACTACACGGTCGACGTCGACGCCATCGAGTGGAAACAATCGGTTACGTTGCGCGGACCTATCGTGCTGCCCGTCACGCCCGGTTCCTAGTGGGTGATTTGATCCAGCCGTGCCGCGACGGCTGAGTTCATCAAGGGCGGACTTCATCGAGGGTGGGTTCATAGCTGGCGCTGCTAAGGCCAGAGTTCCAAGGAACTCTGGCCTCGTGAAACTGGTGCTCGGCCGCGCGAGTTAATTGATCAGGATCAGCTCGCACTGGGAGAAGTCCGGGCCTTTGCGGCACCGGTCGGTGTCGCCGCCGCCGTTGACCGAATCTGTTCCGTCGCCGCCAGAGACCGTGTCGTCTCCGAAGTCACCGAATAGGAAGTCATCTCCGGTGCCACCGCGAACGACGTCGTTGCCATTGCCGCCATAACCTTGGTCGTTGCCCTTTGCACCGCGAACGATGTCGTTGCCGTCGTCGCCTTGGACGATGTCGTTGCCACCCCCGCCAAGAAGTTCGTCGCTGCCATTGCCGCCGAAGATTACGTCTCGGCCCAGATTGCCGCGGATCGTGTCGTCGCCGTCGCCACCATCGAGTTCGTCGTTGCCTTTTCCGCCGCGGATGTCGTCGTTGCCATTGCCGCCGTCGAGTTGATCGTTGCCTTTGTTGCCGATGATGGTGTCGTCGCCATCGCCGCCTTCGATGATGTCGTCGCCGCCCCAGCCGAAGATCACGTCGTTGCCTCCAAGACCACAGATCCAATCGGCGTCAGAGGTGCCCGTCAGAATGTCGTCGCCTTCGGTGCCGGTGATGGTGCACTCCGTAGGTGTTGCCGCGAGCGTTTCGGCCCATTCGGCGCTCCCGACGCTGCAGGCCCCGGGGGAGGCCTCGGCACCGAGGAACTGCCGCGTCGCGATGCCGTAGGTTTCGCCGACGGTGAGTTCAATGCCCAGGTTGATTCCGTTCTGTTCGGCGATGACGAGTGTCAGACCATCAGGCACAGTTCCGAAGAGCGTGTTGGTGACGGTGACCTCGTAGCGGTAGACATCTGCTGGAAGGCCAAAGCTAATAGTTTCGCCTTCAAGAGTCTTGCTGTCGACAGTGACGACGTAGACGGCCTCAAGTCCGTCAGTCGTCGAAGGGCGTGCGCAGCTGGTTGCGCTGGCGGGCTGGGTGTGACTGATCGTGAGCACTGCGAGCAGAGACACGGCCACAGCGAACGCCGTAAACACCCGCTTAGCGGAATTTCGAACGAACATAATAACTAGCTCCCTAAGGCAGTTGTTGGTTGGTTGTTACCGGAGAGTGCGTTGACGAGCACCTTCATATGACTACACGTTTCAGGCCCTCTCGATGTCCCATCAAATTCAGGAATCATCAAAAAAGGGGTAGAAAATCCGCTCGTCAATTCTCCCCGACGGTGATTGGAGGAGGGTTAGACGGAAGAATTGCCTCGAGGCCGCGCGGATAGCGACGAGCTCAGAAGCCTCCAGGCTCACGTTCCCGCTCTTGTTCGCTGCGCTCACGGGCCGCTGGGCCACGGTTCCGCTTGGTTTCGACTCGCACGCTCTCAGCTATCCGCTGAACCTCCTCGCAGGCCAGTCTTCGCTCCAAGGCCCATCGTTTGCTGTAGTCACGTGGAGCGACCCGTGTCGTCCTCTCGGGTTCGCGATGACGCGTGGGTGCTAGCGCGTGATGTGATCCAGATATGCCTTGCCTCGGGGGCTCAGTTCGTAGCCAGGTGAGAAGCTAATGGTGAGGCCCAGCGCCTTCAGCTTGCGCACGTCGTTCTTGAACGTGGGCTTGTCAAGCCCCAGGCCAGCAGCAAGGTCGGGCGCTCGCACCTGAGGATTCGCGTCGAGCAATTCGAGAAAGGTCGTCGTCCAATGCCCTCGCTTCGACGACCGGTCGAGTCGTGCGAGTCGGTCATTGATTTCGGCAAGGTCGTCGGCGGACAAATCTGAGTTCTCGCGCAAAGCAATGAGCGGATCCTGACCGCCCGGCGCGACGGTGATGCGAAAGATGTCGCCTTCGGTGCGGCTTTCGAGCTCACGCAACAACTGCGCTTTCGACGAGAATCCGGCGCGTGTCGCGTCGGCAGGCGTTATCCGACTCTTGGCGACCTGGTCGACCGCCACAATATTCAGCATGCCAACCGACGTGCGGAGTTGTCCGCCAGGTTTCACGGTCGGTTTGCGCCATTTTCGAAAGATCACGTCGATCTCGTTGGCAACGATTCGGTCCAGCACGACTCGCTTGATCAGCATCGCATTCATCGTGCCACATCGGCTCATGAGAACCTGCCGCGCCCCAGGTTCTAAGGTTGGCTTCATGCAAATTGCCCCTCAAAAGGTTGGTGCGTACGTCTCCGACATCGACGTGCGAGACCTAGATGCTGGCGCAACCGACCAGCTTGCAGCAGCGTGGGCCGAGCATGGCGTGCTGTTCCTGCGAGATCAGCACCTGACGCCCGACGAACACATCCAGTTTGCTGAGCGGTTTGCGCCGATCGATGTCAACAAGTTCTTTAAGCCGGTGGATTCGCACCCGCAGATCGCCCAGGTGTTGAAAGAGGCCGATCAAGAAGGGAATATTGGTGGGGGCTGGCACACCGACCACACCTACGATCAGATTCCTGCCCGAGGCTCGATTCTGGTAGCTCGTGAGGTCCCGCCAACCGGTGGAGACACTCGCTTTGCTGATGTCGCGGCAGCGTACGAAGCGCTGTCGCCGGGCTTGCAATCCACGCTTGAAACGCTGCAGGCGGTGCACAGCAACGAACACGTCTTTGGCAAAGAGGCGCAGTATGTACGAGAACTCGGCGAGCGCCTTGAGAACCCTGAAGGCGTCGGTAGTGCGACCCACCCTGTTGTGATTGTCCACCCTGACACTGGGCGCAAGCTGCTGTACGTGAACGGCGCGTTCACCCGCCATTTCATGGGCTGGACGATGGAGGAATCACAGTCGCTGCTGCAATACCTGTATCAACACATGCAGCAAGAGCAGTTCACGACCCAGTTCCATTGGGAAGTCGGCACCGTTGCTATGTGGGACAACCGCAGCACCTGGCATTGGGCGCTTAACGATTACCACGGTCACCGTCGTCTTATGCACCGGATCACCGTGAGCGGCGATGCGTTGCATGGAGCGGCCTCATAGCGCCTGCTGCATTTAATTGAATAGTCATTCTCGAATTGACTTGAACCAGCACCTGCTGCGACACTTCGGCTTAATTACGGGCGCGTCGCAGATCTAGTGACGGCCGACTTATCACCTGGAGGGGAATTCCATGTCCAAGAAATTCGCGAGGTTGCTCGCGCTGCTAATGGCGCTGGCGCTTTTCGCTGTCGCTTGTGGAAGCGGTAGCGATAGTGACGCAGACGTAGCTGAAGACGACGGAGGCAGCGCGCTGTCGACCGACTCGGGCGACGATGAAGAAGCCATGGATGATGAAGAAGCCATGGACGATGAAGAAGCCATGGACGAAGAAGAAGCCATGGACGAAGAAGAAGCCATGGACGAAGAAGAAGCCATGGATGACGAAGAAGCCATGGATGATGAAGAAGCCATGGATGATGAAGAAGCCATGGACGATGAAGAAGCCATGGACGATGAAGAAGCCATGGACGAGTCAGCAGACAACCCGGCAGATCCTGCAATCAACGGCGACAGTGCTGGTCACTTCTACGATGCGATCAACAATCCGCCGGGCGCGGCTGACGACAGCCTTGAGCCAGTCGTCATCACGATGGCCAACCTTGAAGGTGCTGCGATCTCGTTCCCTGAGATTCGCGAAGGCATGGAGATCGCAGTCGACCAGATCAACAACGAACTTGGTGGCATCGGCGGCCGCCCAATCGAATTCGAATCATGTGCGCATGACTTCGATCCAAACGCAGCCATCAACTGCGCCAACGACATTGCTGAGACCCAGCCAAACCTCAACGTCAATGGCATCGAGTTCTTCACGCCGGCGCTGTACCCAACGTTCCTCGGCGCAAACGTGCCAACAATCCAGACTGTGCCGATCTTCGTGGCTGACTTCACCCAGCCCGACGTCATCTCGCCATGGGGCGGCTGTCCGGTTGCGTTCCCAGGCGGAGCGACCTACACCGTCGAATTCCTTGAGCTGACCAAGACCGCCGTCTTGTACGCCAACACGCCTCCTGGTCTTGAGTGCTACGCCGATACCGAGGAACGCTTCTGGGACTTCCTGACACTCGACAACCCTGACCAGTCGTACCAAGGCTTCGCCGACGTATCGGCTGACCCATCAGACGACGACGCAACCGTGCAAGCAATCATCGAATACTTCGGCGACACGCCTGCAGAAGAAACCGGCATCTTCTTCGGTATCTCTGCCTCTGACTGCAACTCGATCATGTCGGCCATCACCGCCTCCGGCGTTGAGACCAACGTGATTGGTTCTGGTTCCTGCATCGACGATTCAGTGCTGGCGAACCCAGCATCGACCGGCGCATTCTTTGGCCAGCAGGGTTACATCTCAGAACGTGGCGACCTGTATGACCCCTACACCCAGTGGGAACTCGACTGGCGCAACGACCACCTCGAGAACTCGCCGCTGCGCAACGCACCAGTGTCGGCATTCCTGCGTGTTGGTCACTCAACTGGCCTCCTGGTTTGGGAAGTCATGAACGACATGATCGAAGCAGGCGAAGACATCGACGACGCTGATGCCGTGATTGCATGGTTCAAGGCCCTGGAGAACCAGCACATCGTTGGTACGCCTCCAATCACTTGTACCGACAACACCGAAGAGTTCCCGTCGATCTGCAAGAAGACGCTCACCTACACCTTGTGGAATGGTGAAAGCTGGGAGCTCGGTCCGCTTGACGGCGAGCTGATCAACGTCAAGGACATCCAGGACCGGGTCGCCGCAGGCAACCCACGTCAAGAGGGCGACGGCTGATTCAGCCAACGCTTGGCGTCATTGCACGCCGACATAACTGACATTGGGGGCGGTTCCGCTATCGCAGGACCGCCCCTGGGTCAGCCGCTACTGCGCTGGGGAGCGCGAATGAACTTGGGGAGAGAGTTTCGTTGGAAGCATTTTTTGCGGCGCTGATCGCCGGAATCGGCGCTGGCGGTGTCTATGCGCTTTTGGCGTGCGGCATCGTTGTCGCATTCCGCGGATCTGGCGTCATCAACTTTGCGCACGGCGCAGTGGCTGCGTACACCGCATACAACTTCGACGAGCTCCGAGAGCCCGGTCGCGGAAACATCTATCTACCCTGGGTTGACCCCATTCCCGAATGGGGTGTCCTGCAGAAGCTGGGCATCAACAACCTGCCAGTGCGCATCTTCATCATGGAGGATCCGCCGACCTGGCTTGCTGTACTCGTGTCTCTACTCATGGCTGCGCTCCTTGGCGCCATGATGCACTTTCTGGTGTTTCGGCCCCTGCGCAATGCCCCAACGCTCGCCAAAGTCATCGGCTCGGTTGGTGTCTTTATCTATCTTGGCGCAATCGCGCTCAAGAACTTTAGTAACAGCAACCGCAACGACCCGGGCTGGTGGGGCTTCGACAGCACCTCCGATCCATTCACCATTCCGTTCACCGACAAGACCATGCCGGGATCCAACCTTTGGCTTGCTGGCAGCGCACTGATCGTGGGCGGCCTGCTCTACCTGTTCTTCCGGTACTCCCGCTTTGGGATTGCCACCCGCGCCGCCGATGAGAACGAAAAGGGTGCAGCGCTCTTGGGGTATTCGCCCCAGCTGCTTGCCGGTCTGAACTGGGTGCTCTCGGCTGTCCTTGCCGGTATTGCAGGCATTGTCTTCCTGCACAAGACGCAACCGTCACAGATCCCACTACTCGTCGTCTTTGCACTGGCCGCAGCCCTTATCGGCAACCTGACCTCGGTTGTTGGTGCGACCCTTGGCGGCCTCGGACTCGGCATGATCGCGAGCGCGGGCGTCGACCTCTTCCAGCGTGACTTCTGGGGCGAAGGCGTCAAAGAATGGCTGCCCGCCGACGGCGTACGTCAGTTCGTGCCGCTCATCGCCATCATTATCGTTCTCTACACCCGAGGCGGGAAGCTGCCGGTACGCGGCTCGATCAGCGTTGGTCGCCAACCAAGCGCGCCACCGACGAACAACGCCACCGTGGCCACGGTCGGTCTCATTGGCCTCGCACTTTTGTTGTCGAACATCTTCGTGTCCAAGTGGGAGTCGGCGCTCAGCACGTCGCTCATCTTCATGCTGTTCATGTTCAGCCTGGTAGTCCTCGTGGGATATTTGGGGCAGATTTCGCTGGCACAGTGGAGTCTTGGCGGGGTAGCTGCCTGGACCACTGCTCGGCTAGCCGCCGACGGAATGAAGATTCGCGAGTTCGACTTCTTTGTCAAAGACGGACCGAACTTCCCGCTGTTTCTCGCTGCCATCCTTGGTGTCGCCGCCGCGGTGATCGTTGGTCTGCTCGTCGGGCTTCCGGCGTTGCGTATTCGTGGCGTGCAGCTTGCGGTGGTCACGCTGGCAGCTGTAGTGGCCATCGAGAAGCTCGTTCTACGTAACGTGGGGCTCTTGGGTGCGGGCGCCGACTCGACCAATCCTCTGCCGGTGCTCACAATCTTTGGCAGCAACTTTGGTGGTTTCAACGAGAACTCGAACCAGACAGACAACTGGAAGTTCACGGTTTTCTTGGTCTTCATGGTCGCTGCAGTTGGGGTGCTTGTCGTCAACCTGCGCCGGGGTCGTATCGGCCGGCGCTTCCTCGCAGTGCGGGCGAACGAACGAGCGGCGGCCGCGGTCGGAATCAACGTGGCGCAGACCAAGCTGTTGGGCTTCGGGATTAGTTCGGGCATCGCCGGTCTTGCCGGTGTGATGTTTGCCTTCAAGCTGTCGCAGCTCACCAGTGAGAACTTTGCTCCGCTCGTCGGCCTAAGTCTGCTCGCATTCGTCTACCTTGGCGGTGTCACCACGGTGACGGGCGCAATCATCGGCGGCATGCTTGTCGCCGGCGGAATCAACGGCGAAGTTCTGCACCTGCACTTCGATGGCATCGATCAATCGGCGATCAACATTGCTGGTGGTGCGCTGCTGATTGTGAACGCGATCGCCACGAACGGTGAGGGAATCTCACTGGTGAATGCACATACCGGCAAACAAATTCTGCAGGGATTGCGAAGAGGTCCGACCGAAGAGGTCGAATCCAACGACGTGATTGTCCTCGATGAAGAGGTCGTAGAAGGAGCGCTGGCATGAGCGATTTCGACCTCACCTCTGACAACATTTTGGAGACCAACGGACTCACCGTCACCTTTGGTGGTCTGAACGCCAACGACCAGGTCGACCTGGTGGTTCCCCGAGGCAAGTTCGTTGGCCTCATCGGGCCGAACGGTGCAGGCAAGACAACGTTCATCGACGCGATTACGGGCTACGTGCCCATGTCCGCAGGCACGGCGACACTGAACGGCGAAGACATTCGTCCGTTGAAACCGCACGAGCGGAGCCAACGCGGGCTGGTGCGAACGTTCCAGTCTCTTGAGCTATTCGAAGATCTAAGTGTGCGTGACAACCTGCTTGTGGCCGCATATCCCACCAAGTGGTACAGCTTCATTCTGGACATGTTGTACCTGACGCCGACCGACCCGGAGACTGAAGCTCGGGTCGATTGGGCACTTGAGATTATGGGACTCACTGACGAAGCTAACGCAATGCCCACCGACTTGCCCCATGGTCGACGCAAGTTGGTCGGTGTTGCCCGAGCGTTGGCTGGTAAGCCCGACCTGATCCTGCTCGATGAGCCTGCTGCGGGTCTAGACACGGCGGAAAGTCAGAACCTGGGTCGTCATCTGCGTGAGTTTCTTGACCATGACATGTCGGTCTTTCTGATCGATCACGACATGGGTCTGGTGCTTGGTGTTTGTGACTACATCTACGTGCTTGACTTCGGCAAGATCATTGCACAAGGCACACCCGCCGAAATCCGCGAGGATCCCGCGGTCAAGGCCGCCTACCTAGGGGCCGAGGCTGGCGAGGTCCAGGCCGCCGCTGGCGAAGCGATGGCCAGTAGCAGAGCCCAGGAGGACAACTCATGACTGACACGTCAACGAATCGACTGCTAGATGTCGTCGACCTCTCGTCGGGATATTCCGGTGTGCCGGTTGTACGTGGCGTAGACATTCACATCAATTCGGGTGAAGTTGTCGCCATGCTCGGACCAAACGGCGCGGGTAAGACCACGACGCTGTTGACAATCTCGGGGCTACTCAAGGTCCTCGAAGGCAGTGTCACCGTGCTCGGCGAACCTGCCACCTTTGGTGCACCACACAAGACTGCCCGGCGCGGCTTGGCGCATGTTCCCGAAGACCGCTCGTTGTTCTTCGGCCTCACGGTGCAAGAGAACTTGCGCCTGGGCCTCCGTGGTAACCGAGCGGCGCAAGCAGAAGGTTATGAACGAGCGCTTGAGCTACTGCCGGCGCTCAAGCCATTGATGGGCCGCCGATCAGGCTTGCTCTCCGGTGGTGAACAACAGATGCTTGCCATGGCAAGAGCGTTGGTCAGCGAACCAAAGCTGCTCCTGGTTGACGAGATGAGTTTGGGTCTTGCCCCAATCATCGTGGAGCGACTGCTTCCAATTGTGCGAGACATTGCTGATGAGACCGGCGCTGGCGTTTTGATCGTGGAACAACACGTGCACTTGGCGCTCGATGTCTGCGACCGCGCGTACGTAATGAGTCACGGTGAGATCGTGCTCGAAGGTTCCGCCGAGGAACTCAAAGAGCGCCCCGATCTGCTCGAAGCCAGCTATCTCGGAGGGGAAATCAACGCATGAAGCTAAGCAACTTGCCGAAGGTAACGGTGTTCTTCGGCGTTCTGGCCGTGCTGTACCTGATCGTCATTATTGCGAACTGGGGCGAACCGAACAACACGATGCGTGTCATCTTTGGCTTCGCGCTTGCAAGCATTGCGGCCGTCGGGCTGACCCGAAAGTTAGCGATCAACGTCGAGTTGGCCACGTTCTTCAAATGGGTTCATCTCTTCTTGGCGGTGCTCTACATGTGGGGCGCTGCGTTCGGCAAGTGGGCGAAGCGAGGCGATCCTGACGAGGGCGCGTTGAGTGCCGACGGCGGCACCGGGTTTGGCTTAATCGCCATCATCTTGGGTGTTGGGCTCATCGTCCTAGCGCTTATGCGACTAGCTGGGCGCAGCAAGGTACTACCTGGCCTTGGCGTCGAACAGCTCACAGTGATCCTTGGATTCGCAGCGTGGATGAACGTTTTGGCGTTTGTTGTTGGTTGGCTCGCGACCTTTGAAGCCGGCACTGGTTGGGGAGTTGTGGTTGCCTACTTCCCGGCGTCGCTCATCCCTCAGCTGGGGGCGATCACCCTGTCAACTACCGAACCTGCCGCCGATATTGCGGACCTCGATGCTGGCAAACGCCGCGCGTTCTCGATAGCGGCCATTCTCGGCGGTCTCGGTGTTGCTTTGTTCCCCTTCTTGGCCTACATCTCGTCGGGCAATATTTCGCTGACCGCGCTCGAAGGCAAGACGGGCGACAGTCTGTCGGGACCTCGCTTGGGCTACATGTTGTTGATGTTTGGGGTGGTCGTGGCGGTCGCAGCGCTCATGCGCTTGCGCCCCGGCGGCCTCGCCGAACCGGGCCCGAATGCACTCGTTGGCCACGCCCTGCTTGCGATTGGGGTCGTTGCGTTCCTGGTGCCGCTTGCGTCATTGATTTCCATCATGCGTCACAGTGCTGATCTGAGCGTTGGCATTGGCGTGTGGCTTGGCCTGCTCGCCGGTCTCGCGCTCATTGGTATCGCATTCGTTGAGAACCGCACCCGGGGCGCCGTCGCGGCCTGAGCACGCTGCTGCTGCGAAACTATCGGTTCAGGTTCCACAGCACCGTCTAAAGTTTTTCGATGGGCAAGCACAACCGCGGTCGTCGTTCAGGCAAGACGGCGCGCCCCAAGTCGAAGCGTGATTCGGGACCTGCCAAGAAGCGGGCCCGCCAGGGCAGTCGATCGAAGAGCTCGGCGAAATCCGAGGCCCGGGCCCGGTTGATCGAAGACCCCGATCGGCCTGGAGTCTTCCGTTACGACCTTGATGCTCGGCCAGCCGCCATACCGCGCGGCGCGATTCGAGCTGATCCGCGAAAGCAGAACTACGGGTACGGCGGACCGGTGTATTGGTGGAGTGACATCGAGCGCCGTTGCTCGCAGTGCGAGGAGATGTTTGTCTTCAGTGCAGCTGAGCAGAAGTTCTGGTTCGAATCGCTGCAGTTCAACCAGAACTCGACTGCGGTGCGTTGTGTCTCATGCCGTCGCCGGCGACGCAGTGACAAGGCAATCATGCGCCGCCACGAACATGTCAGCGACTTGCGAACCAGCGAGAACGACGTAGAGGTCATCGAGTACGTCATCGCTCATCTCGAGTTCATCGAACGATTCGATCGAGGTGACCCGGCGCTGGCCGTCGCTGCGGCTCGCCGGGCTCGACGTCTGAACAAAGACTGGGCCGAGCCGCTGTATTGGGAGGCGCGAGCTCAACAGGCCGCTGGCCGCCTGAGTGACGCTGCCGATGTCTACCGTCGATTTCTCGATCACGAGGGCACCGCCCAGAAGCGTCTTCGCGACGACGCTCGCCGTCGGCTCTCGGGACACGCAGTATCCAGGTAGTTGATCAACTGGCCTCGCACGTGCGTATCAGTCAGCGCGTCGACAAGACCCGGCGATAGCGCTGCGGTCGCGCTGCAACGCAAGGTCTACATTGGTTAGATGTCCGTTGTAGCTTCTCTGTCCATCTGCGACGGGTGCTGGTGATGGAACATGGCAAGCGCGCCATAGCTACGCCGTTGCTGCGGCAGTCTCCTAACCCCAGAGCAGTCGCGGCCTGAGCACCCTCCTCCTGCTCGGCCTCCTCGGTATCGGGGTTGGCGGGTTCTATGGTCTCATCGGCGCGGGAATCGTCGTTGGACATAAGGGCGCAGGGGTCATAAATCTCGACCAAGCTGCGCTGGCCATGTACCCCGCGTATGGCTACGCAACGATGCGCGAATCAGGGGAGCTCTTTCTGCCGTGGTTTGACTTCATCCCGGGTCCAGTGGACATTCCGGTCGTCATCAACTTTGGCGCGACAACGTCGAAGGCCGCTGCTGTGGGCGGTGCCCTTGGACTGTCAGCGCTATTGGGACTTGCCCTGCACTATTTGGTCTTTGGTCCGCTTCGGTCAAGCCCGCCAATCTCCAAGATCATTGCGTCGCTCGGCGTGCTCTCGTACCTGCAGTCGATTGCCGCACACCACTTCAGCACGCAAGCGCGCCAAGTCGAAGGCGTCTTGCCAAAAGGGAGTTTTGAGAACGTGTTGGGGTTGGGTGGGAATCTGGCATACAGCCGAGTTGCTATTGCCGCGATCGCTGTGCTTGCCGGTGCGGTGCTGTGGGCCTACTACCGCTTCACGGTGATTGGTCTGGCGACACGTGCATCTGATGAATCTCAGCAGGGCGCGGTGATGCTGGGTTGGTCACCACAGCGTTTGGCGTCGATCAACTGGCTTATCTCAGCATTGCTGACGGGCGTTGCAGGCGTCTTGTTTCTCGACGTCACGTCGCTGTCGCCGAGTCGATACACGCTGCTGATCGTGCCCGCACTCGGGGCAGCGTTGCTTGGTAATCTCACGTCGCCAATGATCGCGGCCGTCGGCGGCGTGGCTATTGGCATGGTGCAATCAGCAGCCGTGAGGCTGGTCGGCTTTGACTGGTGGCCCGACTCGATCCCGGGTCAAGGCGTGCGGGCGGCGGTGCCGCTCGTGGTGATCGTGTTAGTGCAGTTCTTCCGAGGCCATCATTTGCCGATTCGGTCGACCATCGTTGTGCGACCACAGCCACGGGCCCCCTTGTCGCGGCGGCCCGTGTTAGTCGTTGCTGGTATGGCGGTCGTGATCGCGTGGATGTCAGCTACGTCGACCGGCGCGAGTGAGGCGCGGCTGATCACCACGTTGATCGCTGCGATCTTGATGCTGTCTTCGGTCGTGCTCGTCGGCTATCTCGGTCAGGTTTCGTTGGCGAACCTGGCCTTTGCAGGGATTGCGGCCTACGTCTCGGTTCGGTTGGCCTCTGACGGCAGCCGGACCGAGTATTCAATCTTCGTCGTGAGCGGTCCCGGTTGGCCAGATCCGGTGGCGGCGCTGTTTGGTGTTGTCGCGGCGACCGGCCTTGGCCTGCTGGTCGCGTTGCCAGCGTTGCGTATCCGCGGCATCCACCTTGCGGTTGTAACGCTGGCCGCTGCGACGGCAGCTACCGAGCTGATTTTTGCGAACCCAGCCTTCGTCGGATCAACGGCTGGAGCGAACACGCCGGTGCCCCGGCCGAGTTGGTTTGGTGTCGACGTCGGCAGCCGAGATGTGATGACCGGTCTTAGCGACAACACCGCCTTCACCGTGCTCGTGGCGGTGCTACTTCTCGTGAGTGTTCTGGCGGTGCTCAACCTGCGTCGTGGCATCAGCGGCCGTCGTATGCTGGCAACGCGGGCGAACGAACGAGCCGCCATGGCAGCAGGTATCGACGTGACGCGCGTGAAGCTGATGGGATTTGGCATTTCGGCCGCGATAGCGGGCATAGCTGGTGTGCTGATTGCCTACTCACTGACCGTCTTGTCCATTCAGACGTGGTCCCCGTTCGGCGGTATTACCAATTTGACGATGTTGTTTATCGGCGGCGTTGGTTCGGTTGGCGGCATGTTGATCGGTGCGATCTTGATCCCTGCTGGCGTGTTGTCGTCGTCGGCCAGCGAGGGTGAGTTTCTACGCGGCGCGGTCTCGGGCATAGCCATGATTGCGATCGCCATTCGGTTGCCAAATGGGCTGTCGAGCGTTGGTCACCCACTGCTGATCAACCTGCGCGAACGATGGAAGAACCGCAGCCCGTATGGGTAGATCTTGCGAACGTGCTGTTCCGAAACGGTGAGAATGACATCAGAGGCCTCCGCGGTAGTGCATTCGGTGAGAACCCATATCCTGACGGCACTGTTATGACAAATCAGAACGAGCCGCTCAATGAGCGCGAACGCCTCTCGGTGCCAACCCAGCCGATAGGTGAGAAGCCGACCCGATTTGCCAATTTGTCGCTCGGTCTCGACGCCATGCTCTGCAACATGGTGGGCCTCGTGTTCACGCTGACCGGAGCGTTCATGTCGGACTGGCTTGGCGTCGCGGGCTGGATACTGACGCTCTTTGGCGTTCTGATTTTGCTGTGGTCGTTCGTGGTGACGCTTTACGCGAATCGGCGGGTGTCACGTCGCCACGAAGTCCTGCGCGTGATGAGGGCGAACGTCGTGACCGTCATTGCAGCAATCGTGGTTCTGGTTATCCCCGACACGATGACGTACGACGGCAAGGTTGTCCTGGCCGCCAGCGCTGTCGTGGTGCTGGGCTTTGCCGTTGCGCAGTTCTTCGCTGCCCGCAGGCTGCCAACCGCCGCGTGACGGTCGCCCTATTTGGGCAGAAGCCATGCCAACACCGTGGGGTGCGAAAAGCAGGCACGACGTCGGCACTCTTGTAGAAGTTGACCTTGCGGTCATAGAACCCGAACATCTGCGTCATCTCAACCATCTCCGGGATGGCCCTTGGCAGCTTGATGATCAGGCTCGCTGGCCCAGTGTGTTTCTCCCACGTCAGCTCGAAGCGGGCGAGCTGTCCAAGCAAGCCGACACCTTCGGCGAATGCGATGCCAGCGACACTCGGTCACGCAGTCATCGAGTGTGAGCGCGTTTGTCAACCACGCCGTCGTGATCGACTCAAAATCGGTGGGTATCTCCATAGTGGTCACTAGCACGAACGCTTGGGGGTAACGATGAGCGAGCCGGTTTGGTCACGAGGCCGAATGCGTGGTCTGCTGTGGCATGAAATTTGGTCTGGCATTCGCGAGCAGTATTGGTACAGATCCCGCTTCGGCGCTAGAGATCGCAAAGGTCGCCGAAGAAGTGGGCTTTGAATCGGTCTGGGGTGGCGAGCATGTCATCTTCCCGTCGACGATTGAATCGAAGTACCCCTACACCGCAGATGGCAAGGTGCCTGCCACAGCCGATACCCCGATTCCTGACCCACTGATCTGGCTTGCGTATGTGGCTGCCGCGGCACCGACGCTTCGTTTGGGTACGTGCATCTTGATCCTGCCGCAACGCAACCCCCTGATTCTGGCCAAGGAACTTGCCACACTCGATCACCTGTCGGGCGGTCGCGTCGAACTGGGTATTGGTGTCGGCTGGCTCAAAGAAGAGTTCGACGCACTCGGTGTGCCATGGGAACGGCGCGGCCGCCGCAACGACGAGTACGTCGATGCGCTGCGGACCGTGTGGTCGGGCAAGCACGTTGAGTACCACGGCGAGTTTGTTGACTTCGAGCCACTCACGTGCACGCCGCGCCCTGCGCAAGGTGCTGACATCCCGATACTCGTTGGGGGCGACACCGACGTTGCTATCCGCCGCGCCGCGCGTCTCGCCGACGGCTACTTTCCCGGCGAAGGCGACCCTGCTCGCCTCGCAGAACTGATTGCAGCGGTAGCAGCTGCATGCGAGCAGCGCGATCGCGACCCTGCAGAAGTCGAGATCAACGCCATGTTCAGTGCACACATGAGTGACCCTGCCGCCGGTGTCGACGTCATGAGCGAGCTAGGGGTTGGTCGCGTCATGGTGCCAGCGTTCTTCTTTGCCGGCGACGGTGGCCTCGACCGATTGCGTGAGTTCGCAGCAGCCGCGATTTTCTAAATCCGGCCAAACAGCGGCCGGGAATCGGCACTAGTCTCGACGCAGACGCAACATGGGGAGTTGTCATGGAAACCTGGATTACCGACACCGAGATCAGCACGCGGTTCACGTGGTACACACGAGCGAACGCCGACGAGGTCGGTCCCGATCCTTTCAGTCCGCTGGGCTGGAGCCTGGGTTGGAACAAAGGCTGCGTTCCGGGCGTCGCCGAGGGCTTCATTGAGTTCGGCGTGATCGACGCCGACGAACTCACTCTTGACCCACCCGAAGTATTCGGCAACTGGGGCGGCTACTTCTACAACCAGCTGTCCCTGCCTCGCGTCATGGGTGCTCGCATGCCCGGCGCAACGCCAGCTGCGATCGACCAGGCCTATTTCGGCGATCACCCAGGCGTTCCCGAGTACGTGCCCCACCCCGACGACGAGAGTCCCAAGCACGAAGCCAAACTGGCCGAGACCATGGGTTGGGCCATGAGCACCGACAACTTCCCCGCTCAAGAAGAAGCTTCTGTCAAAGCAAAGGCTGCCGTTGCTGACCGACCCGACTTGGCCGCGTTATCCAACGCTGAACTCGTTGCCCGTGCGCGCGAGATGACAGCGTTGCTTTACGACGTGTGGGTTCCGTACTGCCAGTCGGCGCTTGGTGCTTCACTTGGCCCGGGTGCCGTGCAGGCAATCTGTGGCGCAATTGGTCGAGATGCCGACGCCGTCAAGGTCATGACCGCAATTGGTGGTGTCGAGTCGGCTCAGGCATCGTTTGTCATGTGGGATATGAGCCGCACCATCAAAGCATCTGCTGCGCTGATGGCCGAGTTCGACGCTGGCATCGACGGACTGCTCGACCGGCTCGGCGCGTCGTCTGACGCCGACGCCGCTGACTTCGTTTCGCAGTGGAATGCGCTCATTGCCGACCACGGCCACCGCGGCCCGAACGAATGGGATATGCGGGCGCACTCATGGACCACCAAACCATCACTCGCGCTTGGCATGCTTGACCGGCTGCGTTACCAGAGCGATGATCGTTCACCTCACGATGCGCAGACCAAGGCAGCTGGCGAGCGAGAAGCGCTGTCGGCTGAACTGCTCGCCATGGTCGAAGGCGACGCCGAAGCCCACGGTGGGTTGTCTGCCGGTATCCACTCGGCAAGCGTCTTCTTTAAAGCCCGCGAGATGGGCAAGAACGCATGCATCCGTGCGATCCACGAAGGCAAGCTTGCCATGATGGAAGTCGGCAGCCGCATGGTGAGCGACGGTGTCATCACAGACCCACAGCAGGTCTTCATGCTCCTCGAATCTGAACTCGACGGGTTCCTGGCTGACCCTGGTTCGTTCAGCGACACGATCGCGAGTCGTGACAGCGACTTCGCCCGCATGCACGAACTCGAGCCGCCCTACATTGTTGGGCTTGAGGGCGGCGTTCCGCCAATCTCTGAGTGGGGCCCTCGTAATGCTGGTGGCCAGGTCGCCGCAGTGGCCGGTGAGGTCCTGCAGGGCACAGCCGGCGCCCCCGGTGAAGTAACTGGTGTTGCTCGCATCGTGCTCGACCCGTCGGACCCGGCGGCGGTCGAACTCGGCGACATCATGGTCGCCCCAACCACTGACCCGTCGTGGACGCCGCTGTTCTTGTCGGCAGCAGGTGTTGTCGTAAACGTGGGAGCCGTTGCCAGCCACGCCGCAATCGTCTGTCGTGAGCTCGGTGTGCCATGCGCAGTGTCGGTCAGCGACGCAACGGCTCGGATCCCTGAGGGTGCCACGATCTCAATCGACGGCTCAACAGGCACCGTTACCGTCATCAGCCTGTAGCTGCCAGGGTTACCCGCATGTCGCTATCCGCATCACTCTTCGACGACAAGGTCAACGTTGTGAGTGGCGGTGGCGCAGCCGGCCAAGGCATCGGCAACGGACGCTCAGCCGCCATGCTGCTGTCGCGCGGTGGCGCCCAGGTCGTGGTCGTCGACCGGCGAGAAGACGCTGCTGACCGAACGGTGGAGATGATCCGAAGCGAGGGTGGCACGGCAATTGCTTGCGCTGTCGATGTGACGACCGAACAAGGATGTGCGTCAGTGGCCGAGATCGCCAGCACAACATGTGGCGGTCTCGACATCTTGATCAACAACGTTGGGGTTGGTAGCCGCGGCAACGTGCTGTCGACCGAACCCGACACATGGGATCGCGTTATGCGTATCAACGTGAACTCGATGTACCTGATGTCACGGGCGGTACTGCCTGCAATGATCGACGCTGGCGGCGGATCCATCGTGAACGTCAGCTCAATCTCGGCTCTGCTGCCACGCGGGCTCACGGCGTACTCAACCAGCAAGGGCGCGGTCATCGCGTTGACCAAAGCAATGGCTGTCGACCATGGCACCGACGGCGTACGCGTGAACTGCGTGGCCCCTGGTCCGGTGTTGACGCCGATGGTCGGTGGCGAAGAAATGGAACCCAAGCTGCGCCAAGGTCGGATCGATGCGTCGCTGCTCAAGATCGAGGGAACGGGTTGGGACGTAGGCCACGCCGTGGCATTCCTTGCGTCGGACAACGCTCGGTACATCACTGGCGAAACGTTGGTCGTCGACGGCGGCGTCACTCTGTCAGGCCCGGCCCGCACCAACACCTAGCCTCGCTGATCTAGCATTAGGTCATGCTCGCTGGGTGTTGAGATCGCAGTGGCCATCATCTCTTCAGCTGACGAGGGCTCCTGTTCCTGTCAGCGGCTGGCGTTGTCGTGAACGTTGGAGCGGTCGCAGGCCGCCCAGCGACTGTGTATCGAGAGCTGGGTGTGTCCTGCGCAGTATTCGGTGATCGACGCCATGGCTCGCTTTCCTGACAGGGCAAGCGCCTTGATCAACAGTTGCACTTGAGACGTAGCGGCCATCAGCGTGTAAGAGTCGAGATCGCTAAGGCCAAATGCGTGTGGTAACAAGGTGGCTCCGTAACGGTGACAACAAAAGTGAGGCTGAACAATGGGACGAAGGCGTATCTCTATCCTTGCGGCCGTGCTCATTGTTGCCACGTCGCTCACGCCGATTGCAGCGCCGGACGCACTCGGACTTCAAGGTTGCGCCGACTTCGGCATCTCGCTTCCCGGATCAACATCTTCCGTCTTTGCACAAGTCGAAATACCAGCTGGCGCGGTCATGACACTGGACCTGCGCCACGTTGGCGGACCGGTCGGAAACTGGAACGGAACGGTGAAGGTCTACTCCGTTTCGTCGAATGGGGCCCCGCTCGGGGAGCTTGCGTCCGAGAGCTTCTTGCCCCCGTATTACTGGCCAGAGTCTGACGTCGTGCTCGAAGACTTCTTGCGCTACGAAAACGCTATGCCAGGAGCCCGGGAAATTTTGATTGAGTTGGCGTTGATCAACAACGGGATATCGATTGGTGACGACAACCCTGGGCGAACGCTGGTCGACAATGTTGAGATTTATGAGCAAGGTGTAGACGCCGTTGCAACTTGCCTATCGGAGGCCGAAGTTCCCTTACGGCCCCAAACTACTGAGTGCCGATTCAGTGCTTCGATCTCGGGCAACGACAGCCTGAGCACTCTCGTGACCGAGGACGCAGTCCTCGTCGATGTGTTGCCAGGCCACCTGCTTCGGTTCGACCTCGTGCACAGCAAGGGATTCAACTATGAGTTCTCGCAGTATCGACGCGGGGATTGGTGGGGTAGGGCCAGCCTGCATGTCCCGACCGCTAATGGGGCCGGCGAGCAGATTCAGTCCCGATTTTGGAGAACGCCTGGCTTCTACTGGAGTCGTCATCTCTATTCCGCGCCTGGGGCAGTCACGCTTTACAACAGTTCGTCCAGTCCGACCGTTGTGCTCAACCTGCGACTCGTAGGCTCGGTCGCAACGCAGTATCCAAGAACTACAGCAGTCAATTTCCGCACGATCGATCCTGCTACAGGTATCGATCCGGGTGTTCCCGACGGCCCTGACGACGACCGATTCGTTTGCCCAGTAGGCGATGCCAACGGCCCATCCAACTACTACGCCCTCGGCGACTCCTACGCAGCCGGCGACGGTAACGAGCCATATGAACCAGGAACGGAAGGCGACCGGTGCCGTCGTTCGACGAATTCATGGTCTCGTCAAGTTGCCTGGGAGCTCCAGCTAGCGCTCTATTCATTCGCGTGTCAGGGCGGTGTGACCGCGGACTTCCGGTTCCCACGCACGTTCACATCGGGCCTCTCAGAGCCCCCGCAAACCGGCCGTATTGGAGAAAACGGCCCACCGCATGTGATTTCGCTCATGATCGGCGGCAACGATGGCGGCTTCTCCGACATCATCAAGTACTGCATAGGGAGGTATGTGACGCTATCGATAAGTGGATGCCAAGAGCTTCTTCCACGCACTCATCGTTCTCGTGAGCGTCTCGCCGGCCTGCGGACCGACCCAGCCGAGATCATCCCGTACGCAGAGTTGTTCCGCGAGATCCGGGCCCGGACCGATGATGACCAGGACGTCGAGTTTGTAGTCGTCGGCTATCCGGCGTTCTTCCGCGTAGGCGATAGTCGATTTCGCGGGCTCTTCTGTGCCGAGGCTCCTGTGAAGTGGAGCGACCGTGACTGGATTGCTCGGGTCACCCATGACATGAACGTCATCATTGAAAAGACTGCACGTGCCGAAGGCTTCTTGTACGTCAATCCAAACGACGCCTTCGAAGGGCACCGCATGTGCGACGATGGTGGTGAAAATTGGTTCTGGCCGGTCGCCTCGCAGATACCAGGAGCGTCGGGTACCGCCTTCCATCCGCGGTCAGCAGGCGCTGCGGCAATTGCGGAGCTCGTCGCCGATGAGCTTGAGCAGAACGGTATTGGCCAGAGCGATGTCCGGGTCTTTCCTGGCGAAACAGTTGTTAGAAACCAGGTAGTTGCCGCTGGACTGAGTCGTTTCTACTTCAATACAAGGTGGGAAGGCAGCGATGTTGAGATGCGCCTTACGAGCCCAACCGGCCGTGTTGTTGACCGATTGGTTTCAACAGCTGACGTGCTGCACACCAAGGGTGCGAGCTTCGAGCAGTTTCGGGTTGATGATCCTGAGGCCGGGACCTGGACGGTGGAGTTCATTGGCATCGATGTGCCGGCTGACGGCGAGTTCGTCGCATATCGGCCCTATGGCGAGGAGCCCTACAGCGCGACGCCAACCGCTGCGATGGCGATGCAACGAGTTGGGTCAATGATCCGTCTTGATGGATCCGCGAGTAGCGATTCTGATGGTTCTATCGAGCGCTGGCACTGGCTCGTTCGTACGAATACAGAGGACTTGGAGTTCACTGGTGAGTTTGTTGAGTTCACTGCCAATCCGGACGCCGTCTACGAGGCGCTGCTCACGGTGACTGATAACGATGGTGAGCTCGGTTTCGATGCAGGCATCGCACATGTGCCGGACAGCGACGTCGACGGTGATGGAATTGAGGACGGGAACGATAACTGCGTTGTCATTCCGAATGCTGATCAAGCCGACAGCGACGCTTTTGCTAGGGGAGATGCTTGCACTGGGCCAATTGATCTCGACCTGCCACCGCTCGCATTCGATGATGCGGTCACTACGTCCTTTGGGACGGCTGTGACGGTAAACGTTGTCGACGGCTCGGGCGGCGGTGCCGATGCAGAGGCCTACGGGGGCGTGCTCACCGTTACGAGCGTCGCGGGCTTCAACAACGGCACAGTGACCTTTCTAAACGACACAGTTACGTATACGCCAAACTCAGGGTTCAGTGGCGTCGATGTAGGCACATACACAGTCGCTGGTCGAGCGTCGACGGCATCAGCGGACTTGGTTGTGACCGTTGGCGAACCAACCTCGCTATGCGATGGGCGACCGGTGACCATCGATATGAACATTGCAGGTTCGAGTGGTATAGGAACCGCAGGCGACGACGTGATTTTGGGAACCCCTGGCCCAGATGTGATTGATGCGCTCGCGGGCGATGACTACATATGTGGTGAGGGCGGAGATGACAATATCAGCGGTGGACCTGGGAAGGATTTCGTCTTTGGCGGCGAGGGCAACGACACGTTGGCGGGCGGACCGGGGAATGATCGTGTTCGCGGCCAGCAAGGCGTGGACACCATCGCTGGCGGCGACGGTAACGATTTTCTCTATGGCGGGGTGGAAGGCGACACCATCTCTGGCGATGACGGCAACGACGTCATTGGCGGTTTCGGGGGTAGCGATACCATCGATGCTGGGCCAGGTGACGACAAGGTGTTCGGCGGCTTCGGCGCTGACTTGATCGATGGCGGGCCAGGCAGCGACACGATACGGGGCCTGGTGGGCAACGATGTGATCAATGGCAATGGCGGCAACGATGTGTTGTATGGGGACAATGGACAAGACACTCTCAGCGGCAACGGCGGCGACGACACCTTGCACGGCGGCAATAGTCTCGACACCTTGTACGGCAACTCTGGCGATGACTCACTGAACGGCGGCAAGGCCGATGATGTTCTCGTCGGTGGCCCCGACACCGATGTGTGCTCTGGCAACAAAGAGTCGACTGCTGATAGTGCCGATCCGACATGCGAGAGCGTCTTTGGCGTTCCCTAGATCGTTTGGTGCAGTCGTCAGTTCGCCCCTGCCGCGTCGCGCCCAGCAATCCATCCAAAGGTGAGTGCGGGCCCGATCGTGCCGCCGGCGCCGCCGTAGACCATGCCGGTCGGCGCGGCCATGACGTTGCCCGCCGCCCACAGCCCATCGATAATTCCGCCGCGTTGGGCAAGCACCCGAGCGCGAGCATCGGTTTTGGGTCCACCGTTAGTGCCGAGTGATCCTTGTTCGACCTTGATTGCGTGAAACGGCCCCTGTGACAGTGGCCCGAGCGTGGCCGCTACACCCGGCAGACTCTGATCGCCATTGAACGTGTCATACGCGCTGCGGCCGCGGTGAAAGTCGGGATCCTCGCCGTTGACCGCGTGTTCATTGAAACGCGCAACAGTGGCCGCCAACGTTTCAGGGTCGACGCCGATCTGTGCGGCGAGATCCTGGACGGTGTCACCCGACATCATCCAGTCGGGAACGTCGTCGCCTGCTGGAGCGGCGACGACGTCGTAGCGCTGCTTGTGGCCGTGGTCAAAGACCAACCACGCAGGCAGGTTGGGGTAGTCGAAGCCGACCGGGTCGAACTGATGGAACACACCACCCATCGCGTTGTAGTTGCCTGCCTCGTTACAAAAGCGCCGCCCGGTCGAGTTGACCATGAGCGATCCGGGTCGCGTTCGCTCAAGCAAGATCAGATTTACCTTGGGCGCACCAAACTGCATCTCGCCAGGAATCCGGGTCACGGGTACCCACCAGCTGCTGCCCATGTTCGCCAAGCGGGCGCCAGCCTCAATCGACATCACCAGTCCATCACCGGTGTTCTCCGGAGAGCCAGCGGGCCCGGTCATTGGTCCTCGCAGGAAGGTCGAGGTGAGGTCATCGTTGAACTCAAAGCCACCCGTCGCTAACACCACGCCACGCTCGGCCGGTACGTCGGTCGTGCCATCGGGTGTCGCAAAGCGGACGCCGGTGACCCGGCCGTTGTCACGAAGTAACTCATCGGCCTTCCACTCGAGTTGAGGTTCGATGCCGCGGTCGAGACAGGCACGCAGCAAACCACCAACGAGGGCGAGCCCCATGCCGTTCTCGCCGTTCGCTAGGCGCTCGCCAAGCAACGCTGGGTCTGGACTTGTGGTTGCCCCGCCGAGCGGTGTCTCGGACAAAGCGACAGGCATGGCGCCACGCTGGTTGCGGATCTGAGAAGCCCACTCGCCGAGCGTGGGATAACGGAAGACGGCGTTGTCAACGGATCGCCCGCCGCCAGGTAAACCACCCGGGTGTTCCGGGTGATAATCCGGATACGTCGTCATCAACGTGAACTCGCATGGCGTCTCGTCGTGGACATACCGCAGGGCAGTGGGACCGTTGTCGACGAACGCGGCAGCCATATCTGAGTCAATGATGTCGAGCGAAAGCGCCTCGAGATATGCGAGCGCCTGCTCCCGCGAGTCATCGATCCCTGCGTCGGCCTGCAGATGATTGTTTGGCATCCAGATGATGCCGCCGCTCATGGCCGTAGTGCCACCGACTAGGTCGCTTTTTTCGTACAGGCCGACCGCGGCGCCCTCATCATGCGCGGCGATTGCGGCCACCAGGCCGGCAACGCCAGTACCAATAACGATCACATCGTGCATGGCGCGACACTAGTCGTGAACGCGCTGGGCCTAATTACCGAACAATCCTTTGGGACCGCCAGGTGTTCGCGTGATGGAGAGCACCTGGGGGCTGCCTGTCACCAGTGCGTGCGTCTGGTCGACCTTCCCGGTCAGGAGAACTGCCGGTGCAGCACCAACAGTCGATGCGGAGCCAGCACAAAGCCGCACCGTTCATATAGCGCAACCGCTCGTTCGTTCTTGAGCTGTGTATTCACATGCGCAACCGTTGCACCGCTGCGAAAGGACCACTGCAGTGAATCGTTCACCAGGGCAGTTCCGTAGCCCCGACCCTGCGCGGTCGGGTGCACCGCCACTCGTTGCACATACGAGTTGGTTCCCGCAAGGCCGGTCACGTGATAGCCGTGCACAGGTTCAGACTTAGTGACCTGGAACCTGTGCCGTGGTGTGGCTCGAATGGCATCGGCCAGGCCGCTGCGATCGAACTGCCAGAAGTCGTCGAAGGCCAGCCGGTCAAGGGATATGACCTCATCCCAGTCCGAGCGACGCGCTCGGCGAGTGCGACCTCGTTCAGAGGCGAGCTGGTCTGTCAACGAGCGACGTAATAAATGCAGCTCCTCGTGGAGCTCAAAGCTGGCCTCAAAAAAGGGTTCAGCCTGTGACGGACTAAGAGCTGCGGTGTAGGCGCTCGAGAAACCGAACCCCTTGGCTTCTGCAATCGTCTGATGAATTGCATCGACTGGCAGTGCGTCGCGAACAGGAAAGGGAACCAGGTTCGCGACCGCTGAGCTCGACTTCCAAGGGCTCACTTGGATTCGATCGCGGCCGACGTAGACCATGTTGCGAGACGCCACCCGCTAAGTATTACAGCAATGCAGGGTTGTGTTGGCTGCAGCAGTTGCTCGGGCTGAAAGCATGGGCCCAATGGCGGCCTAGCACCTAGAGTTGCAGCGTGTTGTTTGTCACCAATGATCGTTGCTTTGAGCACACCGCCGGGGAAATGCACCCGGAGAGCCCGCAGCGATTGACCGCTGTGAATAAAGCGATCGATCGCGCCCGTGTGCGCGAAGCGTTGATCTTTGTCGATGCGCCCCAGGCACCACGCGAGGTGCTCTTTGGTGTGCACACGTCTGATCTGGTCACGGGCATCGAGCAGATAGCGCTGGCTGGTGGCGGCCGGATCGACGGTGACACCGTCGCAGCGCCGGCGTCGTTCGACGCGGCCCGTCATGCTGCGGGGGCGGGCCTGGAGTCGATCGAACGACTTCAAGCGGGTGAAGCCTCGATCGCCTTTTGTGCGGTGCGCCCGCCTGGACATCATGCAACCAAAGTCGAATCGATGGGCTTCTGCTTGTTCAACAACATTGCGGTTGCAGCGACCGCGCTGGCCGACGCCGGTGAGCGGGTCCTGATCGTCGATTACGACGCGCACCATGGCAACGGAACGCAAGACATTTTCTACCGTGACCCCCGCGTCCTCTTCGTGTCGTTCCACCAGTGGCCGTGCTATCCAGGAACTGGCCAGATCTCCGAGAGCGGAGCGGGCGATGGTGTTGGAAGCACGATCAACCTGCCATTGCCGCCGGGCGCAACCGGCGACGTGTACGCCGAAGCCTGGGACCGAGTTGTACTCCCTAAGGTCGACACGTTTGCGCCAACGTGGGTGCTCATCTCTGCGGGCTTCGATGCACATCGCGCTGACCCCATCACACAAATGGGCCTCACCGCCGGTGACTATGCATCGCTGACATCTCGGGTCCAGCAGATCGCACCGGCTGGCCGACAAATACTGTTTCTCGAAGGTGGCTATGACCTCGACGCCCTCACCGAGACATCGGCCGCGGTGCTCGCCACCGCGGTCGAGCAGTCCTACGACACCGAGCCTGAAACGAACGGTGGGCCTGGGCGTCAGGTCATCGATCTTGCCGTTGGATATTTTGAACAGCTGACATGACCTTTGCCCACCTGCGAGCCGTACTCGATGAGGTCGCAGAGCTCGGGTCTCGCTTCGCCGCCGCCGAATTTCGAATCTTTCTGGTGGGCGGCATTGTGCGCGACAGCTGGCTCGACCAAGACCTCGACGCCAGCAGTGACATCGACCTGACCACAGACGCTCGCCCGGAAGATATCAAGCAAATTGTGACGCCCATTGCCGACGACCTGTGGACCCAAGGTGAACGATTCGGCACCATTGGCATGCGACTGGCAGACCGCGACTACGAGGTCACGACCCATCGTGCTGAGAGCTACGACCCTGACTCGCGCAAGCCGCAGGTCAGTTTCGGCGACAGCATTGATGCGGACTTATCACGACGCGACTTCACCGTGAACGCCATGGCAATCGAACTGCCCGACGGCGATCTTGTCGATCCCTATGGGGGAGCGGTGGATCTCGAAGCAGGTGTCTTGCGCACGCCGCTCGCGGCCGACGTTTCGTTTAGCGACGACCCATTGCGCATGTTGCGAGCTGCTCGGTTCGCCACCAAGTACTCACTGACGCCGCACGAGGAACTATTCATATCTGCAATCAAGCTGCATAAGCGGCTGCGCATTGTCGCTATAGAACGCATCGGCGTTGAGATGCGGCGCCTATTGAGCCTTAACGACCCGTCCATGGGTCTTCGGTTCCTGGTGGAAACAGGACTGCTCGCTGAGGTCACGTGTTACGGCGAACCCGAACGAATCGCCACCGTACAACCACGTCTGGATGCCGGGCTGCATGCAATGGCCCGGGTTGAGGGCGACTGGCAGCTCCGTCTTGCTGCGCTCGGCATGGTCTTATTCGACGACGCCGCCGGTGTCGCTGCAATGGCACAACGGTTGCGACTTTCTGTCAACGATGCTCGTGCCATGACGGGTCCGAGCAAGCTTGCCTCGGGTGCGTTGACGCCAGGTGCTTCAACGCCAGCGGCGTTGCGTGCCTGGGTGCTGTCGGACCGGAGCAACGATCGATCTGACGCGCTCCGCTTGGCGACAGCTATAGAACCAACGTCGACCGACCTCACCACTTTCATCAAAAACTATGGGGCACTGCGTGACAGCGAAGGGTTCGACGTCGCCTTCCTAGACGGTGACCGCATTAAGGCGACGCTCGATCTTGCTGCTGGACCCCAAATTGGCGAAGCCGTTGACCACCTACATCGGTACTACTTCGAACATGGTCCGAGTGAGCTGGGTGAACAGGTTAGCGAGCTAAAGAGATGGTGGACCACTCGAGCAACGAACGCATAGCAAGTTTGCTTCCGCCAGCAACTCGCCGCCACATGGCGTTCGTTCCGCCGCTCGAGCGGCCACCTGAAGGTGCGGTGGGCTGATCACGTCGAAATCGCTGTTTCGTCGAATCCCGCACCAGGTTTATTTGAATCGATCGAGCGAAAATGCTCTAGCCATTCGCTTCCGCAAGACGAAAGGCAGAGTTTCCGCAAAGAGAACCCTTCCGCAAAGAGAGCTTGTCTCCGCTCGATCGATTCAGTTCTTTAGTTTCGTGTGTGGTTCTTTGTCGTTCCTCGGTGTGATGGCTGTTGTGGCCACGGTGACCGAACGAAGCTGCTCTCCGCCGATGAGCAATCGCTCCGTTCGATCAACCTGGTGTTCCCGCCTCGATCAATGTTCTTGTGGTTCGTAGTCCCTGTGTTTCGACGTTCAGTTGCGCATCTGCGCTTCGCTGCGAAGGCGTGCTGCTTCGCTTCGGGCGATTTCGGTCCGACGGGCTCGGCTGCGCTCACGCCAGTCCGCTTGGAGCATCATGATGTGACCGAGCAGAGTTGGTCGTTCAACCCGAAGTCTCGTTGGCTCTGCATAATCACGGGTTCGTACTGCGGTCATCGTGTTCCTTCCTTGTCAGCGGGCCTTCTGCTGAGCGGTGCTCGGCGGCCGTCGTTGGTGTGTTCTCATACTGATCGAAGCCACGTCGCCCGCTCTGTGGAGCACGACACATATAGCGTGTGTTGTTGGTCACGTGTGCGCTGGACCTGCGCTTCGACCTACGATCAGCATGTGTTTCGAGTTCCACCCGCAACGCCGGGTGCCGCCGCTGGCCATGTTGACTATCGCTTGGCGCGTGCGTCGGTGCTGGCCGACTACCGCGGTGGGGTACTCGATCGCAGTGACGTGTGCGACGCACACCCTGAACTCGTTCGAGCAGCGCGCGAGGTTGGGCGCAAAGCGCCGGGCGAGTGTCCGGTGTGTGAGCGAGCGAAGCTCGTGCATGTCACGTATGTCTTTGGGCCGCGGCTGCCTCGCCATGGGCGTTGCATCACGTTGCGCGGTGAGATGGCGAGACTTGCCAAGCGACCGGGCAACCATGTCGCATACATTGTCGAGGTGTGCCAAGCCTGTTCGTGGAACCACCTAGTTCGCCGCTCCACGCTGGGCGATGAAGAAGCCTCCGACCACGAAGCGCAGAACTCCGACTGACAGAACGCTGACGAGCTGGGCCCAGCCGCAGCGGCCAGATGACCCCTTGCCCCAACCGAGTTGGACGTGCTTTGATAGGTGCGCTGCTGGCAGCCAGTAGGGCGCTGGACGGTACAACAAGGAGACTCGAATATGGCTAAGCGTCGCACTGCGCCTGCCCTTGCTGCGCGCAAGGTTGGTACCGGAGCTGATCCGATCGTCATGGTGACCGCCTATGACTACCCGTCGGCCCGGGCGGTCGACGCCACCGATGCCGACATGATCTTGGTTGGAGACTCGCTGGCAATGGTTGTGCTCGGCCACGACGACACGCTGTCGGTAACCGTCGATGACATGGCATATCACACCGCGGCTGTTGCCCGAGCGAAGCCCAAGCAACTGATCGTTGGCGACCTGCCATGGATGAGCTACCACGTGTCGGTCGAAGACACGGTGCGCAACGCCGCTCGACTGGTCCGAGCGGGTGCAGGCGCGATCAAGCTCGAAGGTGGCACCGAGCGAGTGCCCATGATCGAAGCCCTCATTTCGGCACAGATTCCCGTTATGGGACATATCGGGCTCACGCCACAGTCAGTGCACGCGATGGGTGGTTTCAAGGTGCAAGGCAAAAGCGCCGAAGCAGCCATGGCACTGGTTGAAGAGGCCAAGGCGCTCCAAGCGGCTGGCTGCTTTTCGATCGTGCTCGAAGGTGTGCCGCGTCGTGTCGCTGATTTGGTGACTGAATCGCTGGATATTCCTACCGTTGGAATTGGCGCCGGTCCGGGTTGTGATGGCCAGGTGCTCGTGTTCCACGACCTGCTGGGCCTCCAAGACGACTTCATTGCCAAGTTCGTGCGTCAATACGCCAACCTCAAAGCCGACACGATTTCGGCGCTCGACGCCTATGTCGCCGATGTGCGCTCGGGCTCGTTCCCAAACGACGACGAGAGCTATCACATCGCCGACGACGAGGCAGAAGCAATCACGCTCTACGGCAAGCAGCATGACGAATAGGCATTATATGTGTGGGGGGTTAGGTGACTTCGTGTTACCCCGACGCATGGTCCGCGAGCAGTTTGAACAGTCATTCGAACAATTGCGCGAACAGTCCAACCGACTGGCAGCAGTCGAACGATCGGCGGAGAATTTCGACGAGGCGTTGCTGAACGGGTCGAACTCGATCGACGGCGCGACCAGGTCGACAAGGACCGCCAGCAGATCGTGTCCCGGTTCGACGTACCAAATCCCGAGTATGTGCCGCAGCGTCGCGGGCCATTCCATACGAGCTGGGTCGCCAAGTTTGGCGCTGTCATTGATGTCGGGGTTCTCGCCTTTGGAATTTTCTTAGCGGCGACCGCAGTCAAACGCGGCGATCGTAGCTTCCCTCTGACTATGGAGAACATGATCGAGACAGTCGATTCATCGGATGCGTGTCGGTGGACAGTGACCGCGACGCTGCCCAATGACTCGTGCGACGCGACGGTCACTGTGCAAGCAGTCAGGACCATCACGAACCAGCGCTATCGCGAGTTCCAACTCGTCGACGCACCAACATTGGCCCCCGGTGCTGAGGCCACGGTGACAATGTCGACAAGGCTCGGCGTCGGCACGGGCTGCCCGTCGGTCGATGAAATCGGCCAGGGCGACCTTGATTATCAACCTCGACAACCTACGGCGGTTCTCGGCTGGGTTCTAACCAGGTGGGACCGCTGTCATACCCTGATGCGATCATGGCTAGGTGAGGCAAAGTACCCCAGGCGCAGATATCGTCTACCGCTTACATCTTGACCCTGCTGTGAGGTCCACAGCCCTGTATTCAGGTCCAGAGGGAGTTGCTCATGCGAGCGTATGAATTGATGGTCATTTTTGACGGTGACCTAGACGATTCGGCGGCTGCCCAAGCGTCGAATCGTGTTTCCACTCAAGCAGAGGAAGCCGGTGCATCAGTCGACAAAAACGACTGGTGGGGCCGACGTAAGTTTGCCTACGAGATCGATCACAAGGTCGAGGGTTACTACCTTGTGCTTGAATTGACCTCAGAAAACGGATCGTTCATCAACGATCTTGACCGGTCACTCCGGCTTGCGGACGATGTCGTCCGCCACAAACTGCTGCGCCTACCCGATCATGAAGCCGCCAAGCGCGGTCTGATCGGTGCAGCCTCCTGAGAGGAACCAGCTAATGGCATTTGGAAACACCGTAGATATTGTCGGAAACGTCACCCGTGACCCAGAGTTGCGCTACACGCCAAGCGGCGCGTCAGTCACCAACTTCTCCGTCGCGTGGAACCGTCGCTATGAACGCAACGGACAACAAGTCGAAGACGTCTCGTTCTTCGACGTCACCTGCTGGGGCAGCCTGGCAGACAACGTGGCTTCGTCGATCGCCAAAGGCATGCGTGTCGTGGTGACGGGTCGTCTCGACCAGCGCTCGTGGGAAACCCCGCAGGGCGAAAAACGCAGCAAGATCGAAATCACAGCCGACGACGTCGCACCGAGCCTTCGCTGGGCATCGGTCGAAGTCACCCGCAACCCCCGCGACGACAACTTCGGCGGCGGCGGTGGTGGTGGCGGCAACCTCGGTGGTGGCGGCGGTGGCGGCGCCAATGCGCCAGCACCACAGAGCCAGCAAGCACCACCACAACAGAATTACAACTACGACGAGGAGCCCTTCTAATGGCTGGCCGCAAGCCAAAACGCAGCATGAAACCACGCGACAACCCACGTCGCGGCAAGAAGAAGGTTTCCGTACTCACCCAGGAAAAGATCGAATACGTCGACTACAAAGACGTCAACGTACTTCGTCGATTCATGTCGGACCGGGCCAAAATCCGTGCCCGCCGGGTAACTGGTAACGACACGCAACAGCAGCGTGAGATCGCTCGTGCGATCAAGAACGCGCGCGAGATGGCATTGGTGCCTTACACGAACCGGGTCACAACCCAACGTGGTGGCAATCGTCGCGACAACGATCGCGGCGGCCGTGCCGATGGCCCAGCACCACGTCCGAGCGGCCCGCCGCCAGGACCGGGCGCTGAGGGCGACGACGCAATCGACAACGATGCCATCGACACCGGCACCGAAGACACCGGCACCGAAGACACCGGCACCGAAGACACCGGCGCAGGTGACGCAGTCGAAGCGACGGAGGTCGAATAATGAAGATCGTTCTCCGCAGCAACGTTGACGGCCTAGGCAAGCGAGGCGAGATCCTCGACGTTTCCGACGGCTACAGCCGCAACTACCTCATTCCAAAGGGCCTTGCCATGCGTGCAACGGCTGGCGCTGAACGCGAAGCCTTGGCCATGCGCCGAGTCGAAGAACAGCGCGATGCCAAAGGCCGCGAGGCCGCAAACGCCTTGGCTTCACGCCTTGGCGTTACACCAATGACTATTGCCGCTCGTGCCAGCGAAGAGGGTCGTTTGTTCGGCTCCGTCGGCGCGAACGAAATTGTCGGCGCCGCAGCCCACGCAGGTATTGAGCTAGACCGTCACGCAGTCATGCTCGACGAACCACTCAAAGAGCTTGGCGATCACTCGGTAACACTTCAACTACACCCCGACGTCAAAATGGCGATCAGCGTGTCCGTGGTGGCTGACGAGGGGTAGTCCGGGTAGTCCGAATCCTCGCTGCGCTCCGATTCTTTCGACAGTCAGTACGTCGACAGTCCCGGGGACCGGGGTAGTTCGGGTAGTCCGAATCCTCGCTGCGCTCCGATTCTTTCGACAGTCAGTACGTCGACAGTCCCGGACCGCTTTGCGACTCGGGGTAGTCCGAATCCTCGCTGCGCTC
>Ga0209828_1000024_pt1 | contig 115512 bp, 108 predicted proteins | sample MaitaG_FD_187429 | JGI IMG/M metagenome (GOLD analysis project Ga0209828, IMG submission 187429) | Marine algal microbial communities from Maine, USA - Maine_Asex2 metaG (SPAdes) (version 2) | ecosystem: Host-associated > Algae > Red algae > Unclassified | place: Maine, USA | collected 2015-01-05
GGGACGAATCCGCTCGTTCGTGGTTGGCCTTTAGTCCGGTTTAGCTAGCAAGTCGAGCGCCGTTCATGATTGGTTTGACCTTAGTTCACAATACTCGGGCTAAAGGTCTCAGAGACGTGGCCGCAGGGTTGGCGTCAGCTCTTCACCGCCACGTAGCTTCCCGGTGCATCCTCGATGACGTCGAGCGCGCCGTCACCGGGTTGTCGTGCCGGTACTTGCTTGCCAGAGTGCTTCTTCAGCCAACCATCCCAGTCGTCCCACCAGGAGCCTGGGTGCTCTGTAGCACCTTCCAACCAGGTATCGAGATCCTTTGGCTGCTCTTCATTTATCCAGTGCTGGTACTTGTTCGCCGCCGGTGGATTGATAACGCCCGCAATGTGGCCCGAACCGGCCAGAACGAAGCGGACCGGCCCGCCGTACAAGCCGGTGGACTTGAATACCGAAGGGTAGGGCGCGATGTGATCGTCCTTGGCGGCCTGCAGGTAGATCGGAATCTTGATTTTCGACAGGTCGATGGGCACACCCTTGAGCGTGATGCCGCCAGGCTTGGCGAGATTGTTCGCGATGTAGCACTGTCGCAGGTAGAAGAGGTGCGTTTCGCGCGGCATGCGGGTGGAATCGGCGTTCCAGTAGAGCAAGTCGAACTTGCCGGGTTCCTTGCCGAGCAGGTAGTTGTCGACGTAGAACGACCAGATGAGATCGTTGGCGCGCAACATGTTGAAGGTGCTCGCCATGGAACTGCCTTCGAGGTATCCCTTCTCGCTCATCATGCGTTCGAGGTTGTCCACCTGCGCTTCGTCGGCAAACAGTTTCAGATCGCCCGCCTCAGAGAAGTCCGCCTGAGAGGCAAAGAAGGTCGCCGCCTTTATCCGCTTGTCGCCGGTCTCGGCCATGTAGGCGAGGGTCGCCGACAACAGTGTGCCGCCGATGCAGTAGCCGATCATCGTGACATCCGGCTGCCCGGTGGCTTGCTCGACGGCGTCGAGCACGTCGAGAATGCCTTCCTGCATGTAGTCTTCAAACGTCTTGTCGCCAAGCCTTCCGTCGGGGTTCACCCAGGAGATGACGAAAACGGTGTAACCCTGCGCCACCGCCCAGGCAATGAACGAGTTCTTCTGCTGGAGATCGAGGATGTAGAACTTGTTGATCCAGGGTGGTGCGATGACCAGTGGTCGCAGCCGCACCTTCGGCGTTGTCGGGGTGTACTGGATCAACTGCACCAGCTCGTTCTGATAGACAATCTTGCCGGGGGTGGTCGCGATATCGATACCGAGCTTGAAAGCATCGGGATCAGTCATCGTGATGTTGAGCTGACTTGTTTTCGGGTCCAGGTCGCGCTGCAGATTCTGCATGCCTTTCAGGAAACTCTCACCCTTGGTATCGACCATCTTGCGGAGGGCTTCGGGATTGGTCATGAAGAAGTTGCTCGGCGCGAAGGAGTCCGCGAGCAGTTGGGTGTGGAACATCACCTTCTTGTGATCGGCTTCGTCCAGCCCCTCGATCTCGCTCATCGTCTTGAGCATCCAGCGCGACGTGATCAGGTAGGACTTGCGGATGTATTCGAACATCGGGTTCTTGGTCCAGTCCTCGTGCCGGAATCGACGGTCCTTGCCAAATCCGTCATCGCCTTCGCCTGGCGATTCGCGAAACACGCGGATCGTCATCTCCTGCCACAGGGACATGTGCTCCTTCCAGAGCTCGTAGTTCGATTGCATCAGCCCCTGCGGGTCTTTCGACAATCCATCGAAGGCCGAGCGGAAGGCCGTGTTGATATTGAGCGGGTCGCTCGTATCGGGTTTCGAGCCTTTGGCCACATCATCACTACCGGGCATGCCCGACTGTGCTTGTTCGAAGAATGAGCCGATGAGTGACTGGTTGTGCTCGACCAGCTGAGTGAAGGTGCGGGTCATTGCAGAAAGCTGGTCCGCAATCGGATTGTCAGCTTGTGGATCTTTCGGTTGTTCGCGCTCGCTCATGCTGCTCCTCGGCAGGGTCGAAACATCAGTCTTCGGTGTCGGACTTCTTGTCGGCTCGCCGCTCGCTGGAAAGGCCCATCAGCTGCTCCCAGGCGGTCACGTTATGCTTCATCATCTCGCGCATCGTCTCGACGGGGGTCGTCGAGAGAGCGGTCTGCAACCTGTCCTGCACGCTCGCCTGTTGATCGACGAAGGTATCGACGCTGCGCTGCAGGTAGTCGGCCATCATGCCCTGCATCGGGTTCCCGTAGAACCGGATCAACTGGGCCAGCAGGACCTCCGTCAGAAGCGGTTGTCCGGCCTGCTCACGGTCGACGATGATCTGCAGGAGCAGCGCGCGAGTGATGTCCTCGCCCGACGTGTCGTCGACGATCTTGATGTCGACGCCCTCCACGATCATCGTGCGCAAGTCGGCCAGGGTCACATGCCGGCTCTTGACTGTGTCGTAGAGGCGGCGGTTGGCGTACTTCTTGATCAGCCTGCGCTTTTCCATCGTCATCCTTAGGGATTTTCGCTCGGGGCAGTGCATCTGGCGTCATCGACACCGCTCGCCTTTATGCGTCGTTCCGATGCACCACTCCCCATGATGAGCGATCAGCGCACTTTCTGCTTGAAATCGGTATCAAGTCGAAATGTCACTGAGCCACAGTAGGCATTCTGACAACCGATCAGTTTCTCGAAGCTCAATGGTTTACCTCCAGAGATCAACCGGAATCCGGAGTTGTCTGGTCGCGTCGCCCGGCTGCTGATTCCGGATTTGGTCAGGCTTGCGGAATCCCGTGACGGGATGATCAAACCGAAAGTGCAGGCGGACGAGCGTGAAGTGTCGAGAATCGCAGTCTACTTGGCCGATCCTGCCTTCTTGCGAGGCACTCGCTTGGCTGCCGTCTTGCGCGGTGTCGCCTTGGCAGCGGTGGCTTTTGACGAAGTCTTCTTGCTGGCCGCAGCCGCGCTTGAAGCTTTCTTGCTGCTTGCCTTCTTCCTGGACGCGGCAGGCTTGTCTGCCGTGGCAGCCTTCTTCGCAGCGGTCGGTTTCGACGCAGGGGCGGCCTTCGTGCTCGTGGCCTGCGGCCTTGCGCTGGCGACTGCTTCGCTTGCGCTTTGCACGGTGCTTTCCTTGAACTGATTCGCAAGTTCAGCGTACTCGGAAGCGCGTGTGCTGATCTTTTCAGCAAACGCACGAGCCTCGGCTACCTGTTTTTCGTAAACGACCTGTGGTGTGTCGCCCTCGACCTGATTGCGTGACTGTGCGACAGCGAACTCGACCATGTCGCCCATCAGTTCGTGATTTTTCCGCGCAACCTGCTCGAACGCAGCCAATGCTTCGGAGTTGAATCGGTTGAAGGGCTCCAGACCCTTTTTCTGAAGCTCGGCAAGGTTCTCGAGCTGATCGGTAAATTTATTCATGAAGTGATGTCCAGTTTGACGGGTGGTGCTTCCTTCGATTTGCCTGGAATCCCGGTCGTCGATCGACCGGGATTCCTCTGCTACTCGACGGTTCGACCCGTCAGCGGGTCGTGGATCGTAGGGTCAGGCAGCCTTGAAGGTTTCAGCAGCTTCGCTGGAAGCGTCGCGGACCTTGCCACCCAGTGCATTGAACATTTCGACATACTCGGTCGAACGCTGATTCATGAGTTCGGCAAACGCCTTGCTTTCGGCCATCTGGGCAGAAGCGGTTTCGTTGACGTTTTCGCCGTTCAGGGCCAGGCCCGACTGCTTGACGGAAAATTCGACAACGTCACCAGCGATCGCGTGGTTCTTGCGGCTCATCTGCTCGAAGGCTTCAACGGCGAGACCGCCGAAGATGCGCATCGGCTCGAGGCTCTTCTGCTGGAGTTCAACGAATTGCTTCATCTGGTCGTTCAGGTTTTCGGTGCTGTACATGGTGTGATCCTCGTCGGTTACACAGGCTAGAAGGGAAACACTCCCTTCTTGCAATGCATTATAGCGATGTTGTTTTGCAGTGCAACATGCAGAGGCATATTTTTTTGTCCCCGTGCGCCTTTCTCTTGTTCCAGCGGCTTGATGAGGACTTTTGCAGTGCGGTGGTTCGGACGTTCAGCTGTCGATCACCCCGGCCAGGCGACGCGGATCAACCGACGCGGATCAACCCATGTGGATCAGCCCATGTGGAATCCACCGTTGACGGACAAGTCGGTACCCGTGATATACGCGCTGTCGCGACTGGCGAGGAAGCTGACCGCTCGCGCGATCTCTCCCGGTTCCGCGAACCGGCCGACTGGAATCTGCTTGACGATCTTGGCGCGCACCGCTTCTGGAACGGCCTGGATCATCGGTGATTGCACATACCCCGGCGAAACACTGTTGACGGTGATGCCGTCGCGTGCAACCTCGCGAGCGAGCGCCTTGGTAAAGCCGGTCATGCCCGCCTTAGCCGCGGAGTAGTTGGTCTGACCCAGTTGGCCTCGCTGCCCGTTGACGGAAGAGATATTGATGATGCGGCCGTACTTTCTGGTCGTCATGCCCGTCAGGGCGGGTCGGGACACGTTGTAGACACTATCGAGATTCGTCCTGAGGACCGCATTCCACGAATCAGGCTCGAGATTGGCGAGCGTGGCATCGCGAGTGATGCCCGCTGCATTGACAAGCACATCGATGGCTCCGATACGCTTCTCGATATCGCTGACGGCAGCCGAGCAGGTGTCGACATCGGTCACGTCGAACGGTACAAGCTCTGCCGCTATGCCGTCCTTGCGAAGCGCTGCCACAACTGACTCGCTGCGTTCGACGTCTGCGGGATGACAGTTGAGCGCCACGGTGTATCCATCGGCGTGGAATTGACGGCAGATGGCTGTTCCAATCTCGCCGGTTCCACCGGTAATCAAGGCAACTGAGGTGCTCATGACAGACGTTTCTCCACTGTATCCCTGAGATTCCCAATAGCACGTCAAGAAGGTGCCATCGCATGTGCACTGCAATATACCTGCCTTTGCAGCGCAATGTGAAAATGGAAAGGTATACTTAGGTAGCGTCCAGATGCTTGTAAAAACTTGTGAAGTCCGACACGTAACAGAGAATTTTAATCGAGAGTGGCAAGGCCAAGCGGCTTCCGCGCTGCGTGAGTAGTGTTGTTGCACTGCAATATAAAGTGCGTGATGGCGGGGCGCGGCCAGGCAGCGCGGCCAGGCAGCGCGGGCAGGCAGCGCGGGCAGGCCGATGGGTGCGGTAGCGGCGGTTCGGGCGCGGCGGCTGGCCAAGCCCGAACCAGATCGTTCCGGTTCGGGCTGGTCGGCTCAATCGGTCGTGTTCAGCCGCGCTCGACGCACATGGCGATGCCCATGCCACCGCCGATGCACAGCGTTGCCAGGCCCTTCTTCGCATCTCGTCGTCGCATCTCGTGTACCAGGGTGATCAGAACCCTTGCACCCGACGCGCCGATCGGGTGGCCGAGTGCGATAGCGCCGCCGTTGACGTTGACCTTGGCAGGATCGAGGCCCAGGTCGTTGTTGACTGCACAGGCCTGTGCGGCAAAGGCTTCATTGGCTTCGACAAGGTCGAGATCATCAACCGACCATCCAGCCTTCTCGAGTGCAGCGCGGCTTGCCGGGATAGGGCCAGATCCCATGACTTGCGGATCGACACCGACAGTTGCCCAGGAGGCAATGCGTGCGAGGGGCTCGGCGCCCCGCTTGCGCGCTTCGTCACCGTTCATGACGACCAGCGCCGCCGCACCGTCATTCAGCCCGGATGCATTGCCCGCCGTTACCGTGCCATCCTTCGCGAACGCCGGGCGCAGAGCGGACAGCTTCTCTGCGGTGGTCCCGTGTTTCGGGTATTCGTCGGTGTCGACGACCGTGTCGCCACGGCGACCCTTGACAGTATAGGCAATGATCTCGTCAGCGAAGCGACCGGCGGCCTGCGCCGCTTCAGCCTTCTGCTGCGATCCGGCGGCAAGGGCATCCTGGGCCTCACGCGTGATCTGCCACTTTTCGGCAACGTTCTCGGCAGTCGTGCCCATGTGGTAGCCGTGGAAGGCGTCCCACAGTCCGTCGCGGATCATCGTGTCGATGAATTGCAGGTCGCCCATCTTCTGGCCGTTCCTGAGATGCGCGCAGTGTGGTGCGAGGCTCATGCTTTCCTGCCCGCCTGCGACGACCACCTGGCTGTCGCCTGCGGCGATTGCCTGCGCGGCCATGGCTACCGTGCGCAACCCGGATCCGCAGACCTGATTGACCGTGACAGCGGTACTCGACGCCGGTATGCCGGCTTCCATCGCCGCCTGTCGGGCCGGATTCTGTCCGGCACCCGCTGTCAGCACGTGGCCGAAGATGACCTCGGATACGTCTGCGGGGTCGGTCTTGCATCGTTCCAAAGCCGCCACGATTGCCGCTCTGCCGAGTTCGCTTGCTGCAACGCTTGACAGCGCGCCCCCGAAGGAACCGATCGGGGTGCGCGCAGCACCGGTGATGAAGATGTCCTGCATGGAATTTTTCCTCTCGGGCGCTAGGGTTGCGAAGGGTTGTCAAGAATGACAAAGTACGTCGGTACTAAGCAAGCGATCCCAACGAGTTTCGGAGAAAAGTGATGGCGAAGGTAGCAGTTGTAACCGGTGGAACACGAGGGATCGGTGAGGCGATCAGCCGGGATCTCCATGCGAAAGGCTACAAGGTCGCGGCGACCTATGCAGGAAATGATGAGCGTGCGAACGCCTTTTCGGCAGATACCGGGATATCCGTCTTCAAGTTCGACGTATCCAACTTCGAGGAATGCAAGGCCGGCCTTGAACAGATCGTGAGCGATGTCGGTGCGGTCGATGTCCTGGTGAACAACGCCGGCATCACGCGCGACGGCACCTTGCACCGCATGTCGCACGAGGACTGGCAGGCTGTTATCGATACCAACCTTGGTGGTTGCTACAACATGTCGCGCTGTGTCATCGATGGCATGCGCGAGCGCAGTTTCGGCCGCATCGTCAATGTCGGTTCCATCAACGGCCAGGCCGGGCAGTACGGGCAGGTCAACTATGCGGCAGCGAAGTCCGGTATACACGGGTTCACCAAGGCACTGGCTCAAGAGTGTGCCGCCAAGGGCATCACGGTAAATGCGATTGCACCGGGCTATGTCGATACCGATATGGTGCGTGCGGTTCCGCCGAATGTGCTCGAGAAGATCATCGCGCGCATTCCAGTCGGCCGACTCGGCAAGGCCGACGACATTGCGCGTTCGGTGGCTTTCCTGGTAGCCGACGACGCGGGATTCATCACCGGATCGACCTTGTCGGTCAATGGTGGCCAGCACATGTACTGATGACGTTCGTGCGCCAAGCCGGCTTGTCCTGAAACCCGATCTGAAGCCCGACCTGACCCACTAAGCGGAGCCGTCCCTGCATGTCCGAACCAACGCATCCCGTTCCCGAGGCGTTCGCCACGGGCGCCCACGCCGACGATGCCACCTATCGCCGGATGTACGAGGAATCAGTCGCAGATCCCGAGACTTTCTGGGCCGAGCAAGGCAAGCGCCTCGACTGGATGACGCCCTACACACGCGTCAAGAATACCGACTACAGCTATCCGGATGTTTCCATCAAGTGGTTCGAGGATGGGGTCCTGAACGTTTGCGCCAATTGCGTCGACCGGCATCTCGAGGGGCGCGCTGAGCAGGTCGCCATCATCTGGGAGGGCGACGACCCTGCTGACGATGCGAAAATCACCTACCGCGACCTGTACGAGCGGGTCTGCCGGCTAGCCAACGCCTACAAGGCGTTGGGGGTCGGCAAGGGGGATCGGGTGGTGTTGTACATGCCCATGATTCCCGAGGCGGCAATCGCCATGCTGGCCTGCGCACGTATTGGTGCAGTCCATTCGATCGTGTTCGGCGGATTCAGCGCCGACGCTCTGGCCGATCGTGTTCGCGGTTCGACGGCGAAGCTGGTCGTGACGGCGGATGAAGGGCGCCGTGGTGGTCGAACGGTGCCGTTGAAGGTCAGCGCCGACAAGGCGCTCGGCAAGGTCGAACACGATGTGCAGATGCTTGTCGTCAAGCTGACAGGTGGTGACATATCGATGCGCGATGGACTCGATCACTGGTATCACGAAGCTACGGCGGCCGCCTCGACGACATGCCCGCCCGAGCCGATGAACGCGGAAGACCCGCTGTTCATCCTCTATACCTCCGGCTCGACCGGCATGCCCAAGGGTGTCGTTCACACGACCGGTGGCTACCTGGTCTATGCATCGATGACGCATCAGTATGTTTTCGATTATCACGACGGTGACGTCTACTGGTGTACAGCCGATGTCGGTTGGGTTACCGGACACAGCTACATTGTCTACGGACCGCTTGCCAACGGGGCGACCACCCTGATGTTCGAGGGTGTCCCGACGTACCCGAGCCCATCGCGATTCTGGGACGTGTGCGAGAAGCACAAGGTCAACATGTTCTACACCGCGCCAACGGCCATCCGCGCACTTATGGGAGCGGGCGACGCCCACGTCGAGAAAGCGGATCTGTCGTCGCTGCGGCTGCTCGGTTCGGTGGGTGAGCCTATCAACCCGGAAGCCTGGAACTGGTACGACCGGGTGATCGGCGGCGGCCGGTGTCCGATCGTCGATACCTACTGGCAGACAGAGACGGGCGGAATCCTGATCACTCCCTTGCCTGGTGCAACCGCTACCAAGCCCGGCTCTGCCACGCGGCCTTTCTTCGGCGTCCAGCCGGTGATACTCGAGCCTGAAAGTGGCAAGATCATCGAGGACACCGAAGCGGAAGGCGTGTTGTGCATCAAGGACAGCTGGCCAGGACAGATGCGCACGGTCTTCGGGGATCATGAGCGCTTCGTCAAGACGTATTTCGAGCAGTACAAGGGCTATTACTTCACCGGGGATGGGTGCCGGCGTGACGCTGACGGGTACTACTGGATAACCGGACGCGTCGACGACGTCATCAACGTCTCCGGACATCGCATGGGAACTGCCGAAGTCGAGTCAGCGCTTGTCGCCCACCCGAAGGTTTCGGAGGCCGCAGTCGTGGGCTATCCGCACGAAGTCAAGGGCCAGGGCATCTATGCCTATGTCACCTTGATGGGTGGCATGGAAGCAACGGACGACTTGAAGAAAGAGCTCGTCGGTTGGGTGCGTAACGAGATTGGCCCGATTGCATCACCCGACATCCTGCAGTTTGCACCGGGTCTGCCGAAGACGCGGTCGGGCAAGATCATGCGACGTATCCTTCGCAAGATCGCCGAAAACGACTTCGGCTCGCTCGGCGACACGTCAACGCTTGCCGATCCGGAAGTCGTGGACGATCTTATCGAGAACCGGGGCAATCGCAAGAGCTGAGCGTGCCCTCAGGTGCGCTGACGGTCGTTGAGTGCCGAGAACATGTTGATCAACCATTCCACACGATCGTAACGAGGCGTCGATTCCACGTCGGCCAGCAAGTAGCGGGTTTCTGCCAGTGGTGGCCAGTCGAGGTGGTCCTGCCGGCCGGTCGTGTCGCGCCACGGAATGCTGGGCAACGCCCAGGCGAGCAACGCGGCCTTTCGCCTGATGGGTACGATGGCCCGTTGCTCGACGGTCATGTACCCGCGCTTTGCGATTTCCCGGCCGATGCTCGAATAGATCAACCGCGCAGCGCGAATGCCTGGTCGGCAGCGAAGTGGTAACAAGGAAACGCCTGCATCGGCGCGCTGATAGAGGATGTCTGCGTAGGCCAGCAACCGTTCGCACATGTCGGCGATGCGGACATCGTCGACCGGATCGGCAAGCCAGGTGTCGACGTCGAGGCCGCACTCCCGGAACCACCGCCGTGGCAGGTAGAGCCGACCCATGCGCGCATCCTCGCCGATATCACGTGCGATATTGGTCAGCTGCATGGCAACGCCCAGGTCGCAGGCACGGGCCACCGCGCGTCGATCGGTCGTGCCCATGATCAAGGACATCATCGCGCCCACACAACCGGCAACGCGCGCGGCGTAATCATAGAGATCGGACAGCGAATCGTATTCGCGCCCGGCAGCGTCCCAGGCGAGACCTTCGATGAGTGCGTCCGGTAACGACCGCGGAATGCCGAAGTGCGATACCACCTCGGCCATGGCGCGGTCCTCGGCGTGATCCAGTGGTTTACCGGCATAGATGGCATCGAGTCGCTCGGCGAGTATCTCGATGGCGCCGGCATCGCCGTCGTCATCATCGATGATGTCATCGGCGATGCGACAGAAGGCATACAAGGCCGTGGCAGGCACGGCAACACGACCTGGCAATACCAGAGAGGCCATGAAGAATGAATGCGACCCATGGCGAATGAGCTGACGGCAAGCGTCAAGGTCCTTTGGCGCAGGCGTCATGGGGTCGTGCTCACTCGGTAGATCTTGGCTATCGGGCATGTTGGAGCGATCCTGAGGTCGTCGGCGGATGCACAGGGTCTACGGTTTCCGGGCCCGTAGCGCACGTCGATAGAACAAGGTCAGCGACAAGTGATGGCCGTTCCTCGTGGGCGAGGTGGCCGAGGTCGTTCGCGATATCGAGGTGTACGTCGCCGAGCCGTGCGGCAAGCTGATGGGCATGTCGCGGCGGAATCATGCGATCGCGCGAACCGGCAATCAGATGGACCGGGAGTTCCAGTAGCGGCAGGCGTGGATACAGTTCTTCCAGGCGCCAGTGGGCCATCATGGTCAGTGCTCCCTTGACGTGTGCGGGATCCTGGCACAAGGCCTCGTAAGACTGGATCTGTTCGCTATCGATGACCGATCCGGTATTTTTCAGCAGACGTCCGACAAGATCACGATTACGCAGGCGTCGTGCGAAGAGTCCGGTCAGGAGTGATGAACCTGCGCCCAGCCGGGCAAGTGGCGAGAAGATCAAGCCGGCGACACCGGCGAATGGCACCATCGCACCATTGATGCTGATCATGCGCACCAGACAGTCAGGCCGCGTCAGCGCTATCTCCGCGAGAATGGCGGCACCGGCGGAGTGTCCGATGCCGATCACCGGGCTGCGCACCTGTGTGTCGAGAAACCGGATGATGGCGGCTGCCATGCCGCTCAGTGACAGATCATCGTTGCCGATCAGTCCGGTGCGGGCATGCCCGGGAAGATCGATGGCGAGCGTGGTGTAGTGCGCGGCCAGTAGCGGCATCAATGGTCGCCAGGAATGGGCTGAAGCGCCGGTTCCGTGCAACAGCAGACAGACCGGTCCGCTGCCGCTCCTTTCGACATGCCAATGGTAGTCGCCCGCCTTGACAGTCACACGCGTCCAGTGACGATGTCGGGCAGACCACGAGCGCCTGTACGAGGCAGGGGCAGATAACGCGCCTGCATGCGTGCCGCCAGTGCGCAAGCGGGCGCCTGGGGCCGAGGAGAGGTGTCGATGAAGATGAGTCGCGCGCCGGATCGCGCCAGTCGAGCGGCCTGTTGATCAGCATCGGCCAGCGCCTTTTCACGTGAGCGGGCGCCGTCGAGTGCGATGTTCGCTTTGCCGTCGGTCATGAACACGCAAACGGGTACTTCACCTGCACGATGCAGCTGGCCGATGAGTTCTGCGGCCAGGCCGAAGCCCGCAGCGAGGGGTGTGCCTCCACCGCCAGGCAGGCTTTGCAGCGCGCGCCGGGCGCGCGTCAACGATCGCGTCGGGGAAAGATCCAGCGACGCCTGTTCACCTCGAAACGTGACGAGTGCGACCCGGTCGCGCCGGACGTAGCATTCTCCCAGCAGCAGTTCCACAGCGCCCTTCGCTTCCGCAAGTCGGTTCATCGCCGCCGAGCCGGATGCGTCGACGACGAAGACGGTCGTGGTTCGCGGTGAGTGCCGGAAGCGGGTCACGCGCAGGTCGGCGTGACGGATTTCCAGCCGAGCGGGCTGTTGGGGGGGCTGTCGGGGGGACTGTCGAGGGTCCAGCCGCGAGTCCCGCTCGAACAGGCCGGGCCCGGCCCGGTCGTGACCGCTGCGCAGTCGCTGATAGGGTATGGCAGCCTTCAAGGTCTCGAGCACATTGACCTTGTGCACATCACTGCGCGAGCGCGGTCGGCTGACCCCGGCAGGCCGACCCCGGTGCGCGTTCAGTACGCTCGAGTCGTCATCACGCCCGCTCGCAGAAGCTCCGCCGAACTGCTCCCCCTTGCGGCGGGTCGCGGCGGCCTGAGCGAGTCCTGCGAGTAGCCGCTCGGGCAGCACGGCAAGGGCTGCCTCGATCAGCCGGTCGGGCAGCTCCTGTGCCGACACGCGATCATCGTCTTCGTCCGGTTTGCCGGGATCCGGGGGCTCGGGCAGGGCCTCAGGCGGCTCTTGCGCGGCGTCTGTGCTGCTCTGTTCTGCAGGTTCCTCGCGTTCGACTTCGTCCTCCGGCCGATCCGCTTCCTGCCGATCGCGAGCGTCGTCGGGTGCCTGTTCGGCATCGGCGGGCTGATCAAGGAATCGCGCGCGCGGTGCCAGGGTCAGCTGCACGGCCACGGCGGCATCTTCCGGCTCGACGATCTGACGGTGGTGAAGATGAGCATGGGCACGGGCAGCCTGAACACAGGCGAGCAGGGCTTGCGATGAATCCACGCCGAGTCGCATGGCAAGCCGCGTCATCTCCTCGAGTACGTTGTCCTCGAGGCGCACTGCGGCGACGTCGGGCCGTTCTTCAGCCTGTGCCGGGTAATCATGCCCATCACAGACAGCTTGTCGCTCGGCTCGACGAACCGCTTCGCTCTCGCGGCGCTCGGCGAGCAGCGTCTCCAGCTCCTCGAGTGTCACATCGGGCACGAAGACGTGCAAGGGCAGACGCTCGGCAAGCACCGTGTCGGCGATGCCGGACTCATCGTCCAGACTCTCGTCGAGAACCAGCAAGCCGGGTGTTTCATTCGACGGGAGTGCATCGACAGCGGCACTGATCGAATGGATCAACGCGGCCGGCAAGCGTTCTGCAGAGGCGAGCAGCAAAGCGCCTTCGCGGGCGCGGGTGATGAGCCCATCTTGCCGTACGACGCTTGCAGTGGCGAGTGTGCGGGCGGTATCGATGCCGCCGTGAAGCTGCTCCTGTGTGGTAGCCGACGATACCCGGTACAGCTTGAGGTGCATCTCGAATGCCGCTTGCAGCGCATCCCGGACTGGTCCGGTGCGGCCACGCAAGAGCACGCCCCGCAACCGCCGGAAATCCACCGCGACGATATCCATTGCCGTGAAAGCCAACCGCAACTGCAGACGGGGTGCGTCGCGTGTCGGCGAGGTCACGCTGCCAGTCCCAGGGTATCCATGGCACGCTGGACCCGAACGCTCGAGCCACTCTCATCCAGCGGATCGCGACGCAGCCTGTGGGCAAGGGCCATCGCGGCGATTCGACCGATATGCACTTCGTTGACGTAGTCATCGCCCTCGAGTGCGGCGAACGCACGGCAAGCACGCAGCAAGGTCAACTCTCCCCGCAGGCCGTCGGTGCCCAGGGCTAGACAGAGTTCCGACATGCGGCGCAAGGTGGCATCGTCGACGATGGTGTCGGCGAGCGTCGCGCGAGCGGACTCGATGCGTTCGCGAATGCGCTGGTCCTTGAGTGCGTAACGCTGACAGAAACCAGCGGCATCGGTCTCGTATTCATCACGCAAGCGGACGATCGACATGCGCTGATCGACATCGGCGGGTGTACTGACGTCCACAGACAGGCCGAAGCGATCGAGCAACTGCGGTCGGAGTTCACCTTCTTCCGGATTGCCGCTGCCGACGAGAATGAACCGTGCAGCATGGCGGATGCTCAGGCCATCCCGCTCAACCACGTTGATGCCCGATACCGACACATCGAGCAGGACGTCGACCAGGTGATCTTCCAGCAGATTGACCTCATCGATGTACAGAAAGCCGCGATTAGCAGCCGCCAGCAAGCCGGGCTCGTAGGCCTTGATCCCTTGCGCCAGCGCCTTTTCGATATCGAGCGCGCCGACAATGCGATCCTCGGTAGCGCCGAGTGGCAAGTCGACAACCGATGCGCCGCGCCAGGTCACTTCAAGCGGAGCGCCCGCAACAGCCGCCTGGCAGGCAGGACACAGCTTGGCGGGATCGTCTTCGGGATCGCAGGCAAAGGCGCAGCCTTCGACCACCCGGATCTTCGGCAGCAGGCTCGCCAGTGCGCGCATGGCTGTCGTCTTGCCGGTGCCTCGATCGCCGAATACCAGTACGCCACCCAGACTCGAATCGACGGCCGCCATTTGCAGCGCGAGTTTCATGTCTTCCTGGCCGACGATGGCCGAGAAGGGAAAGGGCGAACTCACAAACGGGCTCCTCGACGTTCACGTGTGGTATCGAATACCCGTTGCCAGAGTCGGGTGTCGGCAATGGGCAGGGCCATGAACAGGTGTTCGGCAACCGCCAGCAACAACAAGACGGCGGGCAGGCTGTAGATCAGTGCCTCTGAACCCGTCGCACGCGAGGCTGAAATCAGCAAGCCCACGGCGAAGAGGGAGGCGACGCCGACGGACAGGAAGTAGAACTGAGTGACCGGTTGTCGGATCATGTAGCTCGGCAAATGTGCAAGGCGTTTCGGAAACCAGCCTGTCTCGAAATAAGGCACGCCGAGAAAGAGGTTGAGCTTGGCGCTCCAGCGCATCAGCCATAACACCAGAAATGCATAGAGCCCGGTGGGATTGACCGAATCCCAGAGCGCCATCGTCAGCACGACCCCCGTACCCAGCGCAGCAAGCTCGTGCCAGATGCTGGTCGCGAGCGCTGTCCTGAAGCGTTTCCAGCCTGTCAGGCTTGCCGGGCAGGGTCTTGTGTGGGTGCCACTCAGCAGGCCGAGGTAGTAGCTGAGTTCAATGCAACCCCAGAGTGCGATGGCGGCGACAAAAGCTCCGATCCGGGCAGCGACTGGCGTGTGGGTACTGCTGACCAGGAGCACGATAACCGAGGCGATTGCTACGCACGGTAACAACCAGCGGGTGGCGCTCGCGTCGGGATGCAGACGATGCTGCAGGACCAGAACCACGGCGGTACCCGCCCACCAGACGAGCAGGACGAACAGTAGCGATGCGAGCGCCGTGATCACCAGGCGGGAGTCAATCTGACCGTTGCCGGCAATTCGTTCTGCTTCGTGCGCATGCAATAGAGGCGCGCGAAGGTCACGGCCGATCCTGCCAGGTGAACGCCACGCCCTGCGAGACCCGAGATACCACCGCGTGCCTTCGCCGCAGCAATGCCGTTGGCATGGTTGTTCAGTCGATCGAGGAAGACTCTGAAGCGGGGATCGTCGATGGGCAAGGTGAAGGGGTAGACCTGTCGTGTGATCTCCGAACAGATCTGGAAGACGGTCATGTCGTACTCGGTCGGATCGACGCCGAGTGCCTTGTGGAATTCAGGCCGTGCATGATCCCTGACATACATGGTCGCGAACACGGCGAGCAGGAAGAAGCGGATCCAGTATCGATTGCCGCCCTCGAGCAACGTCGGATTGGCACGCATGATCAGGGCGAACGCGTCGCCGTGCCGGAATTCATCGTTACACCAGTTCTCGAACCAGTTGAAGATCGGGTGGAACCGCTTGTCGGGATTCTTCTCGAGGTGACGGTAGATCGTGATGTATCGCGCGTAGCCGATCTTCTCTGACAGATACGTTGCGTAGAAGATGAATTTCGGCTTGAAGAAGGTGTACTTCTTGGTCTTCGTCAGAAAGCTCAGGTCCACCCCGATGTTGTAGTCCTTCAGCGTCTCGTTGATGAAGCCGGCGTGTCGGGCCTCGTCGCGGGTCATCAGGCTGAAGAGTTCCTTGACGTCCGGGTTCTTGATGCGCTTCTTGATTTCCGAGTAGAGCACTGCGCCCGAGAATTCGGCCGTCAGCGAGCTGACGAGGAAGTCGATGAATTCCTGCCGCAGACCTTCCGGCAGGTCTTCCAGCTTCTCCTTGAAGTGCTCGTCGCGCCGGAAGTGCGTGCGGTTGATATCACGCTGCATCTCGGCTATGAGTCCGTCCCACTCCTCACGCACGGGTTCGATATCGATGTTGTCGAGTTCGTCGAAGTCGGTGGTGTAGAAGCGTGGGCTGAGGATCGTGTCCTCCGAGGCGATCGCGTTGGTGTCGGGTGTGACATCGTTGACCACGCTCTTGCCGGCAAGAACGTCATTGGCCATTGCTTCGCCGGTGTTGATACCACTTGTTCTGCTCATGTCTTTCTCCACTCCGAGAAACTGGTTTCCAGCAACTCCGTCAGTTCGAGCCGCCCGGTCAGCCGTGTCCACTTGTCTACGAGCCATCCGGCTCGACGGACCGTGGCGCGACGGCGCAGCGTGAGAGTTTCACCAAAGTCGGGACGAATGGTTTCTCCGTGGATCCTGACCTCATCGCCCGGGCGAATCGGGATATTGTCGTCGAGCGTGACATGCGCGTGCAGGCTTTCTGCCGAATGTTCTATCTCGATGGTGCAGCCCACCTCGAATTCGCGCTTGCTCATGCGTGTTTCGAACCTCGTCTACAAGAGCCTGGTGAAGGCGTTCACGTTGTCTGGTCCGAAAGCGGAAAGGGCAACCTGTCGGCCGGTGACCGGGTCGACAAGGGTGACCAGCCCACTCTCCCAGATCGATAGTCTAAACGGGACTTCGTCACCATGGCCACTGGCGCCACGCTCGATGGCCAGACCCCGCATGACACTGCGCATGAATCCGCCTTCTCCGGTGGTCAAGCGTGCGATTTCCCGGTCGTCGGTCGCATCGAAGATGCCCACAGCACCGTCGGCAAGGTCGAGGAAGCGTAATTCTCGCTCGGCGACTGGCGTGCCCTGTTCGTAGGGCACGGGCTGTCCATCGGGCGTCGTCGCGGGTCTGATCGTCGCTGCCAAAACCACCGACCCGGCGACCAGCGCGAGAACGCCTGCCCGCAGCCAGCCCGGAAGCATCGGACGAGGCCTGGCTGCCGATGCCTTGTTGACCGTAGCGCCGCTCATGAGACGCTTGATGCCATGCCGAACGCTGGCTCGCGCCGGGCTTCGTTCACGGCCTCAGGGGCTGGATGCCTGAAGTCGTCCGGCTTCGTCGAGGTCGGCGCGTCGCTGATAACTGTTGGCTGTAACGATTGTTCGGCCACTTGGCCCGCGGCTTCGCTGACGAGCAGGGCCAGTTGCGCGGCGACGTTGGCGGCATCCGGGATGGCCCGCAGCATCGGCTCCGGGCGACTGAAGTGCCACTGCCTGACATGCGGCCACAAGACGATATAGCTGACCCGTTTTCCGGTCGAGAGTTGCAGCGGTATATCCCCTCTGCCGTTCTTTGCTGTGCGGAGGTTCGCGGCGACGATCTGACTGAACGGCAGGTTGATGGTGAGCTGGATGGCGATGCCGAATCTGATCAGTATCCGGCGGTTCGTCAGGGTATAGATGGTGACGGTCGCTGTCAGCCAGGCCAGCGAGGTCAGAATGCCGAGTGCGGCGAGTGAGAGCAGCAGGGTCAGTCCTGGCCCGGCGAGAAACAGCTCGGCCGTGATGCCACCGGGAATCAGCAGCATCGTCTGCAAGAGCACCAGGCCCGCGAAGTAGATGGCAACCTTGCGCACGTGAAATGCGTCGATGGCAAGCGCCAGCCAGTGAGGTGAGCCCTGCCAGACGATATGCTCGCCTACAGGCAAGGGTGCCGGTAATCCGGGAGTCGGTTCCCAGTCGAATTCGCTCTGTTCTTTCATCAGGATCGCTCCGCGCTAGAGGAAGGGTTCGGCTCGATCCGGAGTCGCATGTAGCTGACCGCCACCGTAGTACGCGCTGATGCGATCCTCCTCGCGAAGGGTGACGTGGACCGGGTTTGCAAGCGCAGGGACATCATCGAACTGGTGGCTGAGGATCGAGGGCACCTGAACGAATCGCTCACGCGTCTCCATGCGCTCCTTGAGCGTGCCGGTCGCCGGTCCCACGCGACTCTTGCCGATGGTCGACAGCATCATGGGCAGCAGGACTTTCCGACCTGAATCGAGCGATACATCGTAGTAACGCGGCATCATTTCCATGCAGTCGAGCCAGATGTCTGAAACGGTGCCGACCATTTTTCCGTCGGACGCCATGACCCGAAGACCACGCGGATCGGTCGAATGCTCGGCCACACCGTATTCGTCGGAGAGGTTCGACATCGGCACGATGCGCGGCGATCCGTTCAGGAGACGATCCGGTGCATCTTCGCGCTCGGCCCAGGCGGCCGCGCCGAGGCCATCCTTCATGCAATCTCCGGTCGGCTCGATCGGATCACCCGAGGCACGCCCCGCGACTGCCGCGAACTCGCGGTGATCGTCAGACTTGCCACTGGGCAATTGCGTCTCGCCGCCGTGAAAGAGCTTGTAGGTCTTCGGCGCAGGCGCGGAAGTGAAATGCCGTCGACCAGTCGGCCCGCCTTTGCTTGCGCGCAGCGGATAGCCTTCACGGCGACTCTCGCGGTTCAGGTAGAGCACGAGCACAAGGAAAAAGGCCCAGAACACGTAGAGAGCGACTTGTGCCACATCCAGATATTGCGTCAGTTCGCCGATAGCTCGCATGATTTCATTCCTCTTTCAGTACGTTGAACGTGTTTCAGGTTGGCTTGCAGATCGTTGCAAGCAGATTGTCGCCAGAGGTTCGGTCAGTCAGGTTGGAAATTCCATCAGACCAAGGTTTCGGCTCTGGCCCGGGCCGTGAACATGGGTTCGTTCGAGGCGTCGGCCAAGCGGGCCCAGTGCGACCAGCGCAATGAACAGCAGGGCGATCTCGACGTGATAAACCGTGCTGTAGCCGACAGCCGTATCGGTCAGCGCCAACCCGAGCGCCCCGTTCTCCGCCATTGTCGACACCGCGTCGCGCAGTACGCCACCGACCGCGATGCCGATACCTGCAGCGGTGGCCTGTGCGGCGCCCCAGGCACCGAGAGACAGGCCCCGATGCTCCTGTTCGACCATGGTCATTGCCATGATCAAGGTACTGACACCGAACAGGCCGCTGCCGAAACCGATCATTCCGGTGCCGATGCGGAACAGGGTTGCGGACTGCAACGGCTCGGCGAAGATGACCGCTGAAAAGGCGATGATCCCGACGAGAATGCCGGCAGCTGCGACTCGCGTCGGCCGCGCGCCCGCTTTCAGCTGAACGGCCGCAATGGCAAAGGCGGCGAGACTGCCGGCGGCGAGAATGGCTGTCAGTTGCGTGGTGCTGCCGACAGAGAGATTCAGGACCTCACCGCCATAGGGCTCGAGCAGGATGTCCTGCATGCTGAACCCGGCGGTGCCGAGCAACACGGCGATCAGGAACCGGTGCCCCTGCGCGGCCTCGGTATAACGTTGCCAGGCTTCTGCGAAAGGCGGTCTCTCGGATTTCCGATTTCGCCCGGGCTGTCGTGACTCTTGCTTCCACAACGCGATGCAATTGAGCACGACCGTCACGACCGCTGCACCCTGGATGACCCCGATCAGTTTCAACTGTGTGAAGTCAGAGAGAACCAGACCGACCACCAGTGCGCTCAGCAACATGCCAATCAGCAGGGTGACGTACAACAGCGCGACCACTTGCGGACGCTTCTCATCTGGCGCGATGTCGGTTGCCAGGGCGAGACCCGCGGTCTGCGTCATGTGGAGACCGGCGCCGGTGAGCAGGAACGCCAAAGCGGCACTGGCTTCAGCGACCCAGACCGGCGCGTTGCCGTCGCCGGACAGCAGCAGCAGGGCGAAAGGCATGATGGCCAGGCCACCGAATTGCAGCATCGACCCCATCCAGAGGTACGGCACACGCCGCCAGCCGATCGCCGAGCGGTGGTGGTCTGAACGATGACCGATCAGCGCGCGCAACGGAGCGAACACCAGTGGCAGGCCGACCATGAACGCGACCTGCCATGCCGGCACCCCGAGTTCGACGATCATGACCCGGTTCAGCGTGCCACTCAGCAGCACCAGGGCCATGCCACAGGAAACCTGGAACAGGGACAGTCGAATCAGACGGCTGATCGGCAAGGCATCGCTGGCCGCATCGGCAAACGGCAACGCGCGTTGCAACAGCGCACGCCATGCTTCGCGATTTTGCTGCAGGGTCGGGTTCACGCCAGCACAAGCTCCATCGCCTGAGACTTGTAGAATCGCGTGTCGACGCGGTGCGTACGGCTGACCCTCACGCCTCGAGACGATTGGCTTGCAGCGATGAGCTCGCGCAAGCGACTCTCGGCAACGGGTTCGATCGCCGGTGATCGATCACCGCGAGGAAAGAGGCGACCGGCCTGCTTCATCAACATCAGCAAAGGCGTGCGCGGCGCGAAGGTGAAGAGAAGGCTTGCGCTTGTACCGTTGGTACAGCGCAACAGTGCGTCGATCGCGTCGCTGATGTCGTTAGCAGGGTAGTGAATCAACGAGTCCATGGATACGATGTGATCGTAGCCGCCGGCTTCTGCACCCAGCATGTCGCCAACGCAATACGTGATCTGTTCCTTCAGCGCATCAGGTGTGCGCTTTACCGCCACGTCGATCAGCGATGCGCTGATATCGATGGCGGTGACACGAGCACCACGCTCGGCGACCGCGATGGCGAGTGCACCGGTGCCGCAACCGGCATCCAGCACGCGCTTGCCGTCAAGGTCTTCCGGTAGCCAGTCGAGCAGGCAGGCGCGCATGCTTTCGCGGCCTGCGCGCACGGTCTGTCTGACACGCGATACCGGTGCTTCCGAGGTCAGCTGTTCCCAGGTGCGGGCTGCTGTACGGTCGAAATACTGTTCCAGCTCTTCACGCCGAGGCAGGTAGGTGTCGCTCTGCATCCCCATCCCAGGTCCCTCTTCTGGTTGAACCCGGATCAGTCGAACCCGAGAAGATCGAAGATGTCGCGATCTTCCATCGAGTTGGCCTCGATCGGATCGCTACCGGCCCACAACGAGGCGGCGAGTCGCAGGTATTCGGTCTTGACTCTTTCGAGCTCGGGTGAAGATTCCATCTCGAACAGCGTCGACTTCTTGAGGCGGCTTCGCCGAATGACGTCGAGATCGGGGAAGTGGGCGATGGTCTTCATGCCGGTCTTTTCGTTGAAGCGCTCGATCTGGTCGGTGTCCTTGCTGCGGTTGGCAATGACACCGCCGATGCGGACGTCGTAGTTCTTGGCCTTGGCCTTGATTGCGGAGACGATGCGGTTCATGGCGAAGATCGAGTCGAAGTCGTTGGCGGCAACAACCAGGGCGCGATCGGCGTGCTGGAGAGGTGCGGCGAATCCTCCGCAGACCACGTCGCCGAGAACATCGAAGATGACCACGTCGGTATCTTCGAGAAGGTGATGTTCCTTCAAGAGTTTCACAGTCTGTCCGACGACATAGCCGCCGCAGCCGGTGCCGGCTGGTGGGCCGCCTGCTTCGACGCACATGACGCCGTTATAACCTTCGTAGACATAGTCATCCGGGTCGAGCGACTCGGAATGGAAGTCGACCGATGCGAGCACGTCGATGACGGTCGGCATCAGCTTCTTGGTCAGCGTGAAAGTGGAATCGTGCTTCGGATCGCAGCCGATCTGCAAGACGCGCTTGCCCAGATTGGAAAAGGCGGCCGAGAGGTTGGAGGACGTCGTGCTCTTGCCGATCCCTCCCTTACCGTACACGGCGAAGACCTTGGCGCCGTCGATCTTCATCGACGGGTCCTGATGCACTTGCACACTACCTGCGCCGTCTGGCACCGAAATGCCGACGCCCGCGGCGCGCTTGATACTGCTGACAGGTATAGCGGCTACGTTCATGCTGCAACTCCGGTGTTGACACCTTCAAGACGGTCTTCGAGTTCGTCGCCTGCGTCGTAAAGCGCTTGCAGGGTTTCGTCATCGGGAGACCAGTAATTGCGCTCATGCGCTTCGATGAGCCGGTTCGCCATGCGGGCCGACGCCATCGGGTTGAGTGAGGCCAGGCGCTCGCGCATCTTCGCGTCGAGCACGAAGGTTGTCGCCATCTGGTTGTATACCCAGGGCGAGACCTGACCGGTGGTAGCAGACCAGCCCAGCGTGTTGGTGATCGATGTCTCGATCGAGCGAACACCCTCGTAGCCGTGCTTTAGCTGACCCTCATACCACTTCGGGTTCAGCATGCGGGTTCGTGTTTCGAGAGCAACTTGTTCCTGCAATGTGCGAACGGTCTCGCTGCCGCGGGTCTGGTCACCGATGTAAGTCGGCACTGCCTGACCACGCGCGCGCTTGACCATCGAGTTGATACCGCCCAGGGTATCGAAGTAGTAGTCGAGCTGCGTCACACCGAGTTCGACACTCTCCAGATTCTGATAGGCGAGATCGACGTCACCGAGAATCTGCTCCATGATCTCAGACTGGCGTGCCGGCTCTCCCGTCGTACCGAAGGCGTAGCACTTTCGATTGGCATAGGTTTCGGCCAGTTCGCCTTCGTCGTTCCAGGCGCCGCTGTCGATCAGTAGATTGACGTTGGCACCGTAGGCACCGTCGGCGTTGCTGAACACGCGCAGGGCCGCTGTCTCGAAGCTGCAGCCGGTACGCTCCCGATAGGCCAGAGCATGTTGTCGAACAAAATTCATTTCCTCGGGCTCGTCGGCAGACGCAGCAAGCAGTGCTGCCTCGGCAAGCATGCGGGTCTGCAGTGGCATGAGGTCGCGGAAGACGCCGGACAAGGTGATCATCACATCGATGCGCGGTCGGCCGAGTTCCTCCAGTGAGACCAGCGATGCACCGCAAAGCTTGCCGTAGTTGTCGAAGCGTGGCTTCGTACCCATCAGCGCCATTGCCTGCGCGATGGGAACACCTTCGTTTTTCATGTTGTCCGAACCCCAGAGCACGAACGCCACTGAACGGGGCAGCGCGCCGGAATCGCTTTGATAGCGCTCGAGGAGTTGGGCCGCGTGGCGCATGCCCGTGCGCTGCGCGATGGCCGTTGGCATGCGCAGCGGATCGAAACCGTGAATGTTACGACCGGCGGGTAGCGTCTCGGCATTGTGGAGCACATCTCCGCCGGCGACCGGCGAAACGTAACCCGTGTCGAGTGCGTGAATCAGACCCGACAGTTCGGCGTCGCCCGAGAGGTGGCGATTCATCTCTGCGAGCGTGGTGTGCCAGGCGGGAAGTTCGGCCGTTTCGCCCTCCGCGGTCTCGCTTGCCACCGTCTCGGCGGGCGCGGCCCCCGGTTCGGACGCCTTCGCATCTTCCGTCAGCAACAGCTGGCGGATCTCTTCTGCATCGGGCGAGTCGCCGTCAGCGATTTCCTGGTAGGCGTGCAACAGGTCGACCCGCTCCTCGAGAGAAGGTGTCTCGCCGATCACGTGCATTCCGTTTGGAATCAGCTCACGCTCGATTTCCGCCAGTCGCGACTGCAGGGCAGCGATGCTGTCGTCGATCTTGTCTTTGGCGCGGTCGAAAGTGTCGTCGAATTCGATATCGTCGAGCTGCTGTTCGAGCAGAGCCAGTAGATCGTCGGCTTCTTCTCCGTCACGCTCCGGCAGATTGTGCCAGTGCAGGATGGACGCCTTGATGTCTTCGAGGCCTCGGTAAAGGCCCGATTGCGTGACAGAAGGTGTCAAGTAGCTGACCAGTGTTGCGGCGCTGCGACGTTTGGCAATGGTCGCTTCCGACGGATTGTTGCCAGCGTAGAAGTAGAAATTCGGTGTCGCCCCGATGAGCCTTTCGGGCCAGCAGTCACCGGAGAGTCCGGTCTGCTTGCCGGACATGAATTCGAGCGCGCCGTGAGTACCGAAATGCAACAACGCATCAACGCCGATGGTCTGTTGCAGGTGACGATAGAACGCGACAAAGGCATGTGTGGGCGCCGTACCGTTCTCGAACAGGAGACGCATCGGATCGCCTTCATAGCCGAATCCGGGTTGCAGTCCGATGGTGATGTTGCCGAGTTGGGTGCCGAGCACCATGATGCCGCGGCCGTTGCTCAATTGCTTGCCTGGTGCCGGGCCCCACTGACTCTCGATTGCCTCGAGCCAGGGCGTTTCGCGGACATGCGTGTCGGTGTCGACGGTGGCGAGCACGTTCGCGTCGGTGCCGTATTGTGCGGCATTACCTTCGAGAATCCGCGTTCGCAAGGCATCGACCGATTCAGGCAAGTCGACCGAGTAGCCTTCGCTTCGCAGACGGGTCAGTGTGTTGAAGAGCGACTCGAACACCGCCAGATGCGCGGCCGTGCCTACCGCACCGGCGTTAGGCGGAAAGTTGAAGATCACGATGCCAAGCTTGCGTTCCGCTCGTTCATGTCGCTTCAGGGCGACGATGTTATCGACTCGCGAAGCCAGCTTCTCGATACGTTCGTCGATGGGCAACTTGTCGGCATCGACTTTTTTCTTGCCGGAAGACGGGTGGCCGGCATAGACCTGCGAATTGATTGCGCCGTCGAGTTCAGGAATCGCGATCATCAACGTGGTCTCGATGGGCATCAGCCCCTGAGCACTTTCCCGCCACTCGTCGAGTGACTGGAATTCGCTCGGATGAGCCGCAATGTAAGGAACATCAAGTGCTTCCAGTGCTACTCGTGCCGCAGGGGCATCGTTATAGGCCGGCCCGCCGACGAGCGAGAAGCCGGTGAGCGAGACAAGGCAGTCGATGGTGCAGCGGTCGTCTTTTTGAAAGTACGCTTCTAGCGCTGGCCGACCGTCAAGTCCACTCGCGAAGGCAGGAATCACACGCAGCCCCTTCGCTTCGAGCTTTTCGATGACGGCATCGTAGTGTCGGGTGTTCTCGGCGAGGACGTAGGAGCGCATCAGTAACAGGCCCACCGTACCGCCGCTACCCTTGTTGGCAGGCTGACTGGCCGGCAGGGCATCGAGGGATGCCGAGATACGTCCCGGCATGCGCGGGTGATAGAGGCCGGTTTCCGGATACTCGATCAGATCTTCCTCGCTGACGAGCTTGCGGAGAGATTCACGCTTGCCGTTGGCGTAACGCTTGACGAGCAATCTCGTCAGATTGGTGATATTGACTTCCGAACCCGCGAGCCAGCACTGCAGCACGAGGAAGTAGACGCGCAGGTCCTGCGCGCTGCCGGGTATGAACTTGAGAAGCTTCGGCAGCACGCGCAGCGTCTTCATCTGCGACTTGCCATTCTGCTTTGTCGGGCCCTTGCTCTTGTCGTCCCCCGGTTTCGGGGCTTTTCTGAGCTTCTTCAGCAGTGCGAACGGTCCTTTCAGTTCCTGGCCAAGATTCAGCTTGCCCATACGGGTGAGCTTGACGACCTCGTTGTCCGACATGGCGCCAACGATGGCATCACAGTGTGCGGCGCGTGCTTGCAGGTTCGGCAGGACCGCCTTGATGTGCGGCTCCATGAACAACATGGTGCAGACGATGATGTCGGCCTTGGCGATGTCGGTGTGGCAGCGGGCCAGGGCATCGGCGTTATTTGCCCATTCACTGGCCGGGTGCATCGTCAGCGACAACCCGGGGAGTTCGCGTTGCAGACGTGATTCGACTCGATCGATGGTTTGACCGAGGTGACCATCGAGAGTGACGATCGTGATGTTGAGATCAACGTTCTTGAGATCAACGCCCATAGTGCGCCTTTGCCTCGTAGAGCGTATCGATCGTGATCTCGGACTGACCGAGTTCACGCGCATACGCTTCAGTGTTGCGCCGTGCCTTGCCGCGTACGAAGAACGGAATCTTCTTCAGCTCGGCTTCGGCATCGCCGTTCCAGCGGGTGAGTACTTCAACGGGGTCTTGCGCGTCGGGGCCTGCCCCGACAGATGCTGCTCGGGCGGTTGCGGCCCCGGCTGATGCGGCCCCGGCTGATGCGGCCCCGGCTGATGCGGAATTAGCGGCAGCTTCTGACGTGAATGCGATGGCATTCTTGCCAGCCGGAATGTCTACATGAGTGTCAGAGACCGGCGGTGCAACACCTTCGCCGTGAAGATGCGATGGCGCGGCCGAGTCATTGAACTCGAAGTCGTCGCGGAACATGTGCAGCAAGTGCTCTTCAAGCCCCATGGTCAGCGGATGTACCCAGGTGTCGAAGATGACATTGGCGCCCTCGAAGCCCATCTGCGGCGAATAGCGTGCTGGAAAATCCTGCACATGAACGGGGGAGGAGATGACCGCGCAGGGAATGCCGAGGCGTTTGGCCATGTGCCGTTCCATCTGAGTGCCGAGCACCAGTTCGGGCTGCAATTCGGCGATCGCCGCCTCGATGTCGAGGTAATCATCGGTGATCAATGGCTCGATGCCGAACTCTGCGGCAACCGCCTTGAGGTCGCGGGCCATCTCGCGGCTGAAGGTACCGAGGCCGACGACTTCGAAGCCGAGTTCGTCTCTCGCGATCCGTGCTGCCGCGATGACATGCGTGCCATCGCCGAATATGCAGACGCGTTTGCCGGTCAGGTAGGTCGAGTCGACTGACCTCGAGTACCAGGGCAAACGACTCAGGCCAGCATCCTTCATCACGCTGCCATCGATGCCGGTCAATGCTTCGATCTCGGCGATGAATGCAAGCGTGGCGCCAACGCCGATCGGTACGGTATTGATCGTCGGTTGTCCGCAGGTCTTTTCAAGCCATTTGCACAGGGTTCTGGCGATTTCCGGATAGAGGCAGATATTGAAATCCGCCGCCGGAATGCGTTTCAGGTCAGCGGTCGTTGCGTCGAGCGGAGCAACGACGTTCACCTCGACGCCGAGGTCCTCCAGTAGCTTGCAGATCTCCACCGCATCGTCCCGGCAACGGAAGCCGAGGCTCGTCGGACCCAGCACATTGGCCAACGGGCGCCGGGAGGAAGTCTCGTCGGGAGCTTGGTTTCGGGGCTCGACCCGGTCGCCTTCCGGCACCGCCGCCAGAACATGGCGGACGAGGTAGTAGAGCGACTCGCTGGCTCCCCAGTTCTCCTTCTTGGAATACGAAGGCAGCTCGAGCGGCACGACGGGCACGGGAATGTTCATGCCGCGAGCCAGTGAGCCGGGCTGATCCTGAATGAGTTCGGCCGTGCACGATTCACCGACCATCAAGGCATTGGGCTTGTAGCGTTCGTAGGCCTCGGCAATGGTCCTCTTCAGAAGGTCGGCGGTGTCACCACCGAGGTCTCTTGCCTGGAAGGTCGTGTAGGTCACTGGCGGACGCCGCTTGTGACGCTCGATCATGGTGAACAAGAGATCGGCATAAGTGTCGCCCTGGGGCGCATGAATGACGTAGTGCACATCGCGCATTGAAGTGGCGATGCGCATGGCGCCGACATGGGGCGGGCCTTCATATGTCCAGAGCGCAAGTTCCATCAGACGGTCAGTCTCGACTTGCGGCGCAACGGACGAGCGAACAGTTCGGCAAGATCACCCGCCTGCTCGAAGCCGTGAATGGGCGAGAACACCAGTTCGATCGACCACTTGCTGCAGTAGCCCTCGGCTTCGAGAGGGTTGGCAAGCCCCAGTCCACAGACGACCAGATCGGGGTTGGCTTCGCGCAGGCGATCGAGCTGTCGATCGACATCCTGACCTTCGACAATGCCGCTGTTGTCAGGCAGGCAGGCCAGTTCCGCGCCGAGCGTCTGCCGATCGAGATAAGGCACGCCGATCTCCAGCAGTCGCGCCCCGCATTCCTGTTCGAGAAAGCGCGCGAGTGGAATTTCCAGTTGGGAGTCGGGCATGAACCAGATGCGCTTGCCGCCGAGCGTGTCCCGGTAGTGAGCAAGTGCCTTGCTGGCACGGGCCGCCGGTGCTGCACAGGCGGCATCGACACGCTTCGAGTCAACCCCGCAGGCTTCTGCTGCCGCGTTCAACCATGCGGTCGTGCCGTTGACGCCGAACGGGAACAGTGCCGGAATGTGCTGACAGCCCTTGCCCAGCAAAGCTCTTCGTGTGGCGTTGAGAAATGGCTGCACCAGCATGAAACGTGTATTCGGGCCGATGGCCGGGAGCGTTTCTGCCCGCCGCGGCGGGAAGAAGACAACCTGGCCGGCTGCTTCGCTGATACCCGCATCGTCGAGCAGGCGCTGAAACTGATCTTCGACAACATCGGGCAGCGTACCGACAACCAGCAACTGCGCTGCTTCGGTTTCGGGGGCGGCTTGCACCATGGCTTCGAGACAGGTGTCCTCGCCTTCGGTAAACGTCGTCTCGATACCGCTTCCGGTGTAGTTCAGAACACGTACCCGGCCTTGATGGGTCAGCGAGAGCCGTTCAGCCGCCTTGCCCAGATCCAGCTTGATGACTTCAGATGGGCAGGAGCCGACGAGAAACAGTGTCTTGATGTCAGGGCGACGATCGAGCAGGCGATGGACGATACGGTCCAGTTCCTCGTTGGCGTTCGCGAGGCCGGCAAGGTCCTTCTCCTGCATGATCGCCGTGGCGAAGCGCGGCTCTGAAAAAATCATGACACCGGCAGCAGACTGCAGCAGGTGTGCACAGGTGCGACTGCCGACGACAAGAAAGAAAGCGTCCTGCATCTTCCGGTGCAACCAGACGATGCCGGTCAGACCGCAGAAGACTTCGCGTTGTCCGCGTTCGATCGTGACCGGGATGTCGCAAAGAGCGGGCGCGTTCATGTCGCCACACCCGCTGACTTCCGGGCCAGCCGGAACTTGTAGAGGAACTGACCAGCATTGACCAGGTAGCTGGCATAGGCAAGCAAGGCCACCTGCAACTGCAGCATCGTGTCACCGAAACCGCCCAGGTACATGACCAGATAAAGGGTGTGCAGTGCGATCACGCCCATGCTGACGACGTCTTCCCAATAGAACGCCGGGGCAAAGAGGTAACACCCGTAAACGTCACGTTCCCACAGGGAGCCGGTGATCATGATGGCGTAGAGCACCAGTGTCTTGAGGACCACGGAGATGCTGGCAATGTCCCCGCCGACACCATGGCTGACGTAACGGAAGACCAGTACGACACTGGCAATGAAGACCACGAACTGCAGCGGTGCCAGCACTCCCTGCACGAAAGTCCATTTCGACGCGTCCCGACGACGTCGTTCGGCCACGGTATACAGGGCAGACGCACGGGCGTTGCTCATTGCCGGGCTGATTGACGCCGTGCTGACTGGCTCTGGGAGGTGGGACCGTACTGGCAATTCAGAGTCCTCGCATCGATGCGCTCGTCGATGAGCGGACTTCAGTGTATGAGGCGAAAATCAGAGTGTCAATGCAAGTGGACACTTTTCGTGTATATTATTTGAGACACAAGTTTCCAGTGAGAGGTGACAGGTGGTGCCGAATTCCGCGTTGACAGAGAGAATGTGGACTAGGTACGGTTGCGGCTGGCCCCGCGAACCACGGTATGCTGCGTGTCAAAACCAGAGGATCCGCAGGAAGAGAACGGCCTTGGAAAGGATATCCGCGCTGGCGTGGTGTCCATCGGGGGCGACACCTCTTCTGAAAGTGGCAGGATCAGCGGCTTCGATGCTCGCCGTATTCCTGCCGATCGTTTACTTGAAGCGATCGAGGGCGAGTTGATTCCGCGCCTCATGATGGCTCACGCCGCGGGCGCCACTATCAATTCGATGGCGCCGTCGGACGTGGCGGCAGCGACTCTCAAGGTTGTGCCACTCGCCCCGGCCACACCTGTCGCGTTGCCGACTCGGTGGCCGACGGACGACATCGTTCGATTCGCCGAATGGGCAAGTCGCAGCGACGCGACAGACATGATCGAGTTCGTCGACAATGCGATCGATCGTGGCGCGACGCTGACTAACGTGTACCTCGATCTGGTGGCACCGACTGCTCGATTGCTTGGCGACAACTGGCTGAGTGATCGGGCCAGTTTCATAGATGTGCACATGGGGCTTCTCGAGCTCCATCGGCTGGTCAGTCACTACGAACTGACAGATTTCGACATGACTCAGAGTTCCGGCCACAACATCCTGCTTTCGGCAGCGCCGGGTGATCAACACACCTTCGGAATCCTTTTGGTAGCAGACTTTTTCCGACGGGCAGGCTGGGAGGTCGACAACGACAGCGGCCATACTGAAGATCAGATCGCCAGAAAGGTCGCCTCGACACCTTTTTCATGCGTGGGGCTGTCGCTCTACAACGAGGAACAGCTGGCGTCGATGACAAGTTGTATTGAACGTTTGCGTAACGCCAGCCTCAATGAAGACATTCTCATCGTTGTGGGTGGCGAATTCTTTACCGGCAGAACGTCGCCGTCCGCGATCGTTGGCGCCGATCTGTGCATCCTCGATGCAGGAACGGCGGTTGATCAGGTCGCGGCGCATCTCGAAGGCCGGCCTGTTCCCACCTCGCGCAGGAGTGGCCGCGGTGTAACGTCAGATTGATGTCAGATGCCAACGACGGTCGAGAAGAAAGTTCGCGACACCGGATTGGTTGAATGTCTTTGGTTGTTCAATGTTGTATTTCCATGTGAGCGATAGCTCACGTCTCAGGATATCGTGATGCACAGCTTTCGTGCTCCGGATGAAAACTTAGGTACTTTGGACGGATCGACCGCTGCCGAATTGTTGGGCGCAGCCGCCGATATCGCCATGGTAGTAGACAACCGTGGCGTCATTCGTGACATGTCGTTCGGTAGCGAGGAGCTTGCTTCGCGCGATTTGCAGCAGTGGATCGGTTCGCGCTGGATCGATACAGTTGCGCCAGACAGTCACGACAAGGTCCGGAAGATTCTGGGTTCAGGGCTCGACCCGGAGCTTGGCTCGGGGAGCGACCCTGAAGCACCGCGTCACCGGCAGATCAATCACCGGCTGGCGGACGGCAGCAACCTGATGATCCTGTATCGCATCGTCGATCTCGATCAGCGTGGCTATCGTGTTGCCGTCGGCAAGGATCTCAGCTCGCTGGAGCGCATGCAGCAGAAGCTGGTCAATGTCCAGCAGATGATGGAGCGTGACTACACGCGGCTGCGCCAGTTCGAAACACGCTACCGGGTGCTCTTTCAGACGGCTCCGGACGCAATTCTCATTGCCGCGACCGACGGGCTTCAGATCGTCGAGGCAAATCCGGCCGCTTGTGTGCTGCTGGATGTGGACGAGCGCAAGTTGCTGCGCAAGAAGCTTCTGCAATGCTTCAAGGAACCGGGGCGCATTCAGCTCGAAGGGGCGCTGCGGACCCTCGAACAAGGGCGGCAGCCGGTGACGATTGAAATCGAGGTTGGCGATTCAACTAATCCGCTATCGGTCAGCCTGTCGACCTTCAAGACAAACAGTGTCTCTCACGTGTTGCTCAGAGTGAAGCCACCGGTCGTGGACGAGACGGCTCTTGTCGCGCCTTCTGACGATCGAACCCAGGCAGAGCGGCTGAAAACCCTCATCGACAACATGCCGGACGCGCTCGTGGTTACCGACAAGCGTGGCATCATCCTGAGTGCCAATGCCGAGTTCGTCGACATTGCCCAGGTATCGAGCGCCGAGCTTGCTTTCGGGCAGCCTTTGTCGCGTTGGCTGGGTAGCGGCGGTATTGATCTTCAGGTCATCATGAACAGTCTCAAGGAGAACGGTTCGATCCGCCTGTACAGTTCGCGCCTTCGGGGTGAATACGGTTCGCCGGTCGAGGTCGAAGTGTCGGCCGCAGCCATCGAGACTGCTGATGGCACCTGTTTCGGTTTTTCCCTTCGCGATATCGGGCGACGAACCATGGCGGCCAATGATGCAAGCTCGGCGGCCGTGTTGCCACGAAGCAATGATCAACTGACCGGGCTGGTGGGGCGCGTACCGCTCAAGGAACTGGTTCGTGAATCGACCGAGCTCATCGAACAGCTGTGTATCGAAGCGGCCTTGCGCATGACCGGAAACAATCGTGCGTCTGCCGCGGAAATGCTGGGTCTCAGTCGGCAGAGCCTCTATGTGAAATTGCGTCGCTACGCGATGGATGAAGATCTGAGAGGCGAGGACAGCAACAAGGCGTAAGGCCCGGCAGGGCCAGGATGTCGCTGACCTGGCGAATCCTGACCTGTCGGTAATTTCCGGGAAGTGTAAAAACAACTTGACGCTATGGAAGTGTCAGTTGTAGTTTACACATCATGCCGTCATCAAACCCTGCCAGCGTCGACAGTCAAGGGCTTCCACAGCCTGCCGCGGTTCTGCAACTGCTGAAACCGGTCACGTGGTTTCCGCCCATGTGGGCCTTTCTCTGCGGTGTGGTCTCGGCGGGTCAGCCGTTTTCCGGACAGCTGTTGACCATCTTTCTCGGCGTGTTGCTGACCGGCCCTCTGGTCTGCGCCACGAGCCAGGCAGTCAACGACTGGTACGACCGGGAGGTCGATGCGATCAACGAACCGGATCGCCCGATACCAAGCGGTCGCGTTCCGGGGCGATGGGGGCTCTGGATCGGCATCATCTGGACGATATTGTCATTGCTGGTGGCAGCCATTCTCGGTCCGGTCGTGTTCGGTGCCGCCGTTGTCGGTTTGATACTCGCCTGGTTGTATAGCGCCCCGCCGGTGCGCCTGAAGCTGAATGGCTGGTACGGCAATGCTGCCGTCGGACTCTGCTACGAAGGCTTGCCCTGGATCACCGGCGCGGCCGTCGTCGCCATGGGCGCGATGCCGGACAGTCGCGTGCTGCTGTTGGCTCTGCTCTATAGCATCGGCGCCCACGGCATCATGACCTTGAACGATTTCAAGGCTATCGAAGGAGATACGCGCCTTGGTGTCCGCACATTGCCGGTGCAACTCGGCGCCGAGCGAGCCGCAAGACTGGCCTGCTACGTCATGGTGGCAGCCCAGTGTGTCGTCCTGGCGCTGCTCATCTCCTGGAGTCTGACCTGGTTCGCTCTGGTCGTCGCGTGTTTCATCATCGCCCAGATCGTGCTGATGAAGCGGTTGCTCACTGATCCGCGGCGTCTGGCGCCCTGGTACAACGCGACCGGCATCTCGCTCTACGTGCTCGGCATGCTGGTCTCGGCGTTCGGACTGCGTTATCTGGAGGTTTCAGCATGAATGAATCACCGGTACTGCAACGGCCACTTGGCATTCTCGGTGTGCTCAGACTCGGTCTGGTGCAAACCGCTTTCGGTGCGATCGTGGTGTTGACCACGTCGACGATCAATCGCGTCATGGCGGTTGAGCTGGCCTTGCCGGCACTGTTGCCCGGTCTGCTTGTCGGCTTGCATTATGCCGTCCAGATGACGCGACCACGACTCGGCTACGGGTCGGACTGCGGTGGCAGACGAACACCCTGGATCATCGGCGGCATGGCCGTGCTCGCGGTGGGTGGCGCCCTGGCGGCCGTCGCGACCGCCCTGACGTCAACGCATACGTTCGCCGGGATAGCGCTCGCATTCCTGGCGTTCACGCTGGTCGGCATTGGTGTCGGCTGTGCAGGTACATCGCTTCTGGTGCTGCTCGCCAAGTCGGTTACACCACGTTACCGAGGGGCTGCAGCGACAACCGTCTGGATCATGATGATCGTCGGCTTCATCGTCACCACGATAGTCGCAGGCGGGCAACTCGATCCGTTCACCTTCGAGCGTCTGGTGATGGTCACTTCCACCGTTTCGATCATCGCCTTCGTGGTGGCTTGTCTGGCCGTCTGGGGCATAGAGAAGAGACACCTCGGCACGTCGCCGGCGGCAGGCGAGAATGTGCCTGAAAGTGGGGCCGCAAGTGTGGCCTCCGTACCCTTCAAAGAAGCACTCGCCGATGTCTGGAGTGAGGCGGAATCCCGACGATTCGCCATCTTCGTGTTCGTGTCGATGCTGGCCTACAGTGCGCAAGACCTGATACTCGAACCCTTCGCTGGTGCGGTCTTCATGATGACCCCGGGCGAGTCGACGCAACTGTCCGGAACGCAGCATGGCGGGGTACTCGCCGGCATGCTGCTCGTGGCCTTGTGCTGCAGCTTCTTTTCGGGTCGTTTGATCGGATCGCTGCGCTTCTGGACCCTGAGCGGTTGTCTCGCCTCGGCCCTGGTCTTGAGCGGTCTGGCAACCGGTGGCCTGCTGGGCGAGCGCTTTCCGCTGGTGCCGGCTGTCTTCTGTCTCGGCATCGCCAACGGCGCCTTTGCCGTCGGCGCCATCGGCTCGATGATGGATCTGGTCGGTCGCGGGGCGAAGCAGCGCGAAGGTCTGAGAATGGGCCTTTGGGGAGCTGCACAAGCCATCGCGTTCGGGCTCGCCGGGTTGCTCGCGACCCTTGCGGTCGACGCCGCCCGCCTGGTTGTCGGCGATGCCGCGCTTGCGTATGCGCTGGTTTTCTTTCTGCAGGCGGCGGTCTTCCTGCTTGCAGCGCGGCTTGCGCAGCGCGTGTATGCACCGGCGCAGCCCGAAGCGCACGGAACTTTCTCTGTAGGTCGGTTGGCAATGGGGTCTGAATGAACATGACAACAGAAGAATACGATGTCGTCGTCGTTGGTGGCGGACCGGCGGGGGCCACCGCGGCACGTGCCCTGGCAATACGCGGTCGAAATGTCCTGTTGCTGGACAGAGCCGGGCGAATCAAGCCCTGTGGCGGCGCGGTACCACCACAACTACTTGTTGACTTCGACATACCGCGCGATGTTCTCGAAGCGGAAGTATCAGGCGCCCGAATGGTGTCTCCAACCGCACGCACCGTCGACATGCCGATACCCAAGGGCTTTGTCGGCATGGTCGATCGTGGCTATTTCGATGAATGGTTGCGCAAGAGAAGTGCCGCTGCCGGAGCGGTCAGGGTCTCGGGCACCTTCTTGCGTCTGGGCGAATCCGACGACAACTCAGTCGAGCTCGTCTTCAGAGAATCTCTGAAAGCGACCGGTGAGACCGCGGGCGAGGGTAGTCGAGACGACGCGGCTTCCGGTGAGCGGCGCATCCGCGCACGTTTCGTCATCGGTGCCGATGGCGCACGTTCTGCGGTCGGCAGGCAAGCGGTGGCGGGCGCTGACAAGCTGAAGACGGTCTATGCGTACCACGAGATCATCGCAACGCCCGCTGCCGTTGCGAGTGGAACGGATGAAAAGGTGGATCGCACGCGTTGTGATGTTGTCTATGACGGTACGCTTTCGCCGGATTTCTACAGCTGGGTCTTCCCGCATGGCGACACCATCAGCGTTGGCACCGGTACCGCCGTCAAGGGTCAGTCGATTCGGGGTTCCGTCACCGCCCTGCGCAAACGCATCGGACTGGAAGATGCTGCGACCGTGCGCACCGAGGGCGCACCCATCCCGATGAAACCTCTCGGTCGTTGGGATGACGGCAAGCATGTGCTGCTGTGTGGCGATGCGGCTGGTGTCGTCGCGCCGGCGTCAGGCGAAGGCATTTTCTACGCTATGGCCTGCGGCGAAATAGCCGCCGGCGCTGTCGATGAAGCACTCGAAGCCAATAGCCCGAAACCGCTGCGCAGTGCGCGCAAGCGATTCATGCGCAAGCACGGTCGTGTCTTTCTCGTGCTCGGCATCATGCAGCGCTTCTGGTATCACACCGACGCGCGACGCGAGCGCTTCGTCACCATGTGTGCCGATCCTGATGTGCAGCACCTCACATGGGAGTCTTATCTGAACAAGCGCCTTGTCCGGAAAGACCCGATGGCGCATGTCCGCGTGTTCCTCAAGGATCTGGCGCATCTTTGCGGCATTCGACGCGCAACGGATTAGCAGCTCTATTGGCTTCCTGGGTACCGTACGCAGTAATGACAGGTGTCATGTTCGCCGTCGGTGCCGTTGGCGGCCTGGTGACGGAGGTCGGCCCGTGGTATCGGCAGCTGACCAAGCCTTCCTGGCATCCACCCGACTGGTTGTTCGGGCCGGCATGGACGCTGATCTACATCTGCATCATCGTCGCTGTTGGCCGGGCGTGGAACGTGATCGACGCTGCCGACAAAAGCGCGCTCATGTTGCTCCTGGCGGTGAATCTCGGCCTGAACGTGCTCTGGAGCGTGCTGTTCTTCACGCTTCGAAGACCCGCCTGGGCGCTGCTCGAAGTGGCGGGCTTGTGGATATCCATCGCCGCGTTGCTGGTCTTCCTCTACAGGATCGATCCGATCAGCGGTCAGTTGATGCTGCCGTACCTCGTCTGGGTGACCTTCGCGGCCTACCTGACGCTGACCATCGTCCGGCTCAATCCGGCCGCGCATCTTCGATAATTGCGAATCATCCGTGGTCTCCAAGTCACGCGAGCTCGTATCGAGATCAGCAGGCCAATAGAGACAAGAAGGCACAGACAAGGACATTTCCCGAGGCTGACTTGCATGGCGGATAACTGGTTCGCGATCGTCGAGATGCTGTTGGTATTCGGTGTCGTATTCGGGTTCGGCTGGCACCAGCTGCGCGATCTTGCGCGCTATCGCGATGCGGACGCCCAGGGTAAAGATCGGACTCACGGCAAAAGTGAATCAGAAGATGGCAGTTCGTCATGAGTGGCGCGGTCAGTGTGCAGGACATTCTGGTAATGCTGGGCACAGTGGATGAGCGCTGACACGTTGCTCGTTGACGGATGGATCGTGAACGTGGCACTGGCGTTCGTTGCGATCGAGATCGGCTTGCTCTGGTTGTACCGCTCTGGCACGGGTCGAGGACTCAGGCTGGCGGGCGTGCTGCCGAATCTGCTTGCGGGTAGCAGTCTGATGCTTGCGCTGCGGGCGTCTCTGGTTGGCAGCGCCGCGGGTATGGTGTTGTTCTGGCTCTTCCTGTCGCTGATATTCCACCTCCTCGATATACGCAGCCGATGGCCGAACTGAAATCCGGTCGTGAGCAGCCGGTAGCTGTCGTCATCGGCAGCGGTTTCGGGGGGCTCGCAGCGGCTATCCGGCTCGGTGCTCGCGGATACCGCGTCATCGTCCTTGAAAAGCTCGATGCGCCCGGCGGCCGAGCCTATGTTCACCGGCAGGACGGTTTCACCTTCGACGCCGGTCCGACAATCGTCACAGCGCCCTTTCTACTGGAGGAGCTCTGGGCGCTCTGTGGACGCGACATGCATGACGATGTCGACCTGCGCCCGTTGTCACCCTTCTATCGAATCCGTTTCGATGACGGGTCGCACTTCGATTACAGCGCCGATACCGAGGCGATGACGCGCGAGATAGAACGATTCAGCCCGAGTGACGTCGTCGGCTACGAGCGTTTCCTCCGGGCCAGTGAGCGCATCTATTCGGTCGGCTTCGACAGTCTCCTGACGGTTTCCTTCGATTCCTTGTGGAAGATGATCAGAGTCTTGCCGGAGATGATCGTCACCCAGTTCTACCGATCCGTGCACGGCCTGGTTTCACGGTACATCGAGAATCCTCGCCTGCGCATGGTGTTCAGTTTTCACCCGTTGCTGGTTGGTGGCAATCCGTTCTCGACCACTGCGGTCTACGCGCTGATCGCGCACCTGGAACGGCGTCACGGGGTGCACTTCCCGATGGGCGGTACCGGCGCACTGATTCACGGCTTGGTCGATCTCGTCGAAGGGCAGGGCGGGAGCTTTCGCTACGATTCCGAAGTCAGGGAAATCACGATCGTCGACGGCAAGGCGCAGGGTGTACAGCTTGCGAGCGGCGAACACATCGAAGCCGATATCGTTGTCTCGAATGCCGATACCGCCTATACCTACAGCAAGCTCGTACCAGCCCGGTATCGTCGTCGATGGACCGATCGGAAACTTGGTCGGGCGCGTTATTCGATGAGCCTGTTCGTCTGGTATTTCGGCACCGACCGCCAGTACCCGGACGTCCCGCATCACATGATCATGCTGCACAAGCGATACCGCTCGATGTTGCAGGACATTTTCGATCACAAGATTCTGACTGACGATTTCAGTCTCTATCTGCACCGTCCCACCGCGACCGACCCGTCGCTCGCGCCGCCGGGCGGAGATACCTTCTATGTTCTTGCCCCGGTCCCGCATCTCGACGCCAAGGTCGATTGGGAGAGCCGCCAGGAGCCTTATCGGCAACTGATCGAGGACTTTCTCAGCGAGACGGTCCTGCCCGGGCTTGGCGATCACATAGCGACATCCAGGCTGCTCACGCCAGTGGATTTCCGGGAACGCCTGCTTTCTGTCAAAGGGGCCGCCTTCGGTCTACAGCCGATACTGACGCAGACTGCCTGGTTTCGACCCCATAATCGAAGCGAGGACATCGAGAATCTGTTTGTCGTCGGCGCCGGAACACATCCTGGCGCCGGAATTCCCGGCGTAGTGTCGTCGGCCAAGGTGCTTGATGAAGTCGTGCCTGATCCGGTTTTGCAGCAAGGTGATATCGACGATTCCGCCAACACCACATTGACGAATCGCTAGCGGAAAGCCCCGCCTCGCGCGTCCTCGAGCAGACGGTCTGCCGCCAGCTGCCCGGACAGTGATGCCATGGGAACCCCTGCGCCCGGGTGAACACTGCCACCGGCGAGATACAGGCCCGGCACGCGGCTGCGCGAGCCGGGTCGACGGAACGAGCCGAACCAGCCGTGGGTCGGCCTGCCATAGAGGGCTCCCCGACTGGCCGGAAAGAGACGGGCGAAATCGTTGGGTGTCGTCACGCTGGGTGGTGCGGCGTCGTCTTCGATCTGTAGCCCGTGACGCTCGAGCATCTCGTTGAGAGCAACGCAAGCTTCGTCGACCTCGGTAGTGGACAATTCGCGTGCCGGTGCGTTGATCAGACTGAAAAGCGGTTCCGTACCGCCTGCGGTGGCAGAGCCAGCATCGCCATACCCGGGGCGACTCTGTGCGCACAGGTATACGGTCGGCTCTCGTGGCAAACGCGCCTGCTTGAAAATGGCATCGAACTCGGCTGTGTAGTCGTCGCAGAAGAACACGTTATGGTGCGCGAGTTCGAAGCCGGTCGGTCGAGCGACCTGCGCGCGCGTGATGGCCGATAGCGAAGGCTCGCGCCGCGCTTTCGTGGCACGATCGACCGTCGCTCCGAGCAAGCCGTCAGCCAGGGCATTGGTATCGCCATTGAAGATCACGGCATCAGCCTGCAGCTGACGACCGTCGGCCAGGACCACGCCGACCGTTCGCTTCGTGTCTGTCGTTATTTCTGCGACCTCTGTGTCGAAGTGGCAATCGCAGCCACGACTTTTCGCGACCGTGAGCAATGCGTCGGCGAGTGCCTGCATGCCGCCGTCGAGGAGCCAGACCCCCATGCGTTCGGCATGGGCAATCAGCGCGAGCGTGGCCGGCGCCTCGAACGGATTCGACCCGCAGTATGTCGCGTAGCGAGAAAACAGCTGACGCAGTCGCGGATCGTCGAAACGTCGATCAAGCGATCGCCACAGTGTGTCGAACGGCGTTGTCTCGAGCAGGCGCTTGAGGCCAAGCGGTGCCGCCGCCATTGTGAGCGTGACCGGATTCGGTCGCGGAGCGCGCATGAATGTCCGGTCAAGCGTTGCGAAGACAGAAGCTGTCTGCGCCGCGAAAGCGCGATAGTTTTCGGCGTCTCGACGGCCTGCGAACTTCTCGATGTCGGCTGCAGAACGATCGACGTCGGCATGCAGATCGAGTGGGTCGCTGCCGACCCAGGAATGCCGCGCGAGAACGTCGGCCTTGCGCAGACTGACATGCTCCTCAAAACGAAAACCGGCCACCGCGAACAGGTCGTCGAACACGTGGCGCAACGTGAATACCGTAGGCCCGGAATCGATCGCGTGCCCGGCCAGGCTCGACTGGTGGATCTTGCCACCCGGTTGCTCGTTCTTCTCTATCAGTGATACCCGGCAGCCTGCGCTCGACAGTCGAACAGCCGCCGAAAGACCGCCGACGCCAGCACCGACAACGATGACGCGCAGGCCATCGGGCGCACGCCCTCTGTTGATGGTCGGATCGCGTATCAGATACGGCTGCGCGTTCTTTACGTCAGTCGCTCTTTCGCGTCTTGTCGATCAGCTTCTCGTCGATGGCGTCGATGCTCGGGCCGATCTTGCTCGCCGTGCGCCCGATGAAATCGTCCTGATCTTCGCCCTGGCGCATCTTCGCTGCGGTGCGACCGATGAAGTCATCCTCGCCAGCCGAGTCACGAACCTTGCTCGCGATCATCTCGTCAGCGGTATCCAGCTTGCCTGACACGCGCCCTGTCACGCGTGCCATGAGCCCTCCTTCTTCGCTATTCAATTGTCTGGATACGCGGCGCGTCATCTTGTCCATGAAGCTGCCTTCGCCAGACATCGAGGTCGACCCGTCGGCCTTCAGGCCTGCGGCCTTTTCCTTGATTTTCGCGTCGAACTTTTCCCCCATGCCGGTAACGCGCTGTGCAACACGCCCCATGAGCGTGTCCTCCGACGCAATGCCGCCGCTGGCATCGGCACCCTTGTTCCGTGCAGCGTCCATCCTGGCGTCGAGCTTTTGCCCCAATTGTTCACTCTTCTCACTCACCTTGTTCACGGCACGGCCGAACAAGGTCGACTCGTCGTCACGGTTCAGGATGTCATTCTTCTTGCGCTCGAAGCGCTCGCCAAGTCCCTCCGTCTTGCTCTGAACCTTGGCAACGGCGCGACCGAAGCGCGAATTGTCGCCCGTGATCGAGGCCGTACCGTCGCCCGGGTCAACCCGGAAGTAACTGACCGCAGAGGCAAGCAAACCCTCGTCGGCGGCCATTGCAGCATCATCCACGCCTTCCTCGTACAAGCGTTTTTCAGCCATCGCCTGTCGCAACAAGTGCACGAACACGATGAGCATGAAAATCGTTGCAATCCAGATCATCAGTTAGTCTCCAGCGTGTTTCTCGGCATTCGAAAAGGCAGCAAGACCTGTACCCGGCGCCTGTCGAACTGTTCAAGATCGAGGCTCTCATGAATGCAGTGAGCTTGCAATCCATCGATCGACGTGTCGAAGCGACTTCGTGAGTAGAACGGCGAATCTTCCAGGGTCTTGAGGTTGTCGATGCTTGACAACGGATCCTTACGGGTATGGCGAGCCATTCGCCAGTAACGAGCGCGCTCCAGATCGACTCGTTTCGTGAGTCCATCGAAGGGGGCGTACTCGCCTTGCGCGCCGATCCGGTGGGTATTGGACGTCGCGTCCCCTGCCCGGGTCACCACGTCGTATTGCACGACAGTGGATCCATCGGCCAGATGTGCCCGCGACCACTGCCACGAGCGAAAGGCATCGGACAAGGGTGCTGTGCCCCAATTGCAGTCGACGTAGGCATTGCCGTGCCAGCTCGAGCCGGGTCTTTCCATGTTGACGTGAACACGGGTGTGCGGTGCGAGCATCTGCCACCAGTGTCGTTCTTCCCGATCGAGTGACTGGCCCGAGACGGGCAGGTTTGCCGGCAATTTCACCTCGATCGTGCCGCGAACGCGACGCGGCCAGGGCACGGCCCATTCGTCGATACGGAATGTCAGTCTGTCATCCTCACGGGTCACCTCGCTCGGGCCGATCCGGAAGCGCCGGTCCGTGCGCGTAACGCTGCGGGCACTTCGCTCTGTCATGCACCAGCGTCCGCGATCGCCGTAGAGCGCGACATTCAACGCGCAGTACTCCTCGGGCAAGCCGCGGCCACGACGTCGAGCTCGCGCGTAATAGGGTGAGAAAACGCTGCCTACAAAGAGTATGACCGTCACGGCCTGACGGCCGTCATCGCTGATCGCATCGACATACCACCAGCGATATCCGTCGTTTTCGACGGCGGCGTCGAAGGGATTGAAGGGCACGTGAAAAGTTGTCCGATGTAGTTGACACGTTCAGTATGTCAGATTAATCTGACACTCACTGATCGAGGAGCGGCAGATGACGGCAGTTACACGGGTAGAACAGTCACTGAGCAAGGCGATGACATCGCTGGTCAGTGCAAACACGCCTCCAAAGCTGGCCTCCTGCATCGAATACACATTGTTCCCCGGTGGGGCTCGAGTGCGACCTCGACTTGTTTTCGCGGTAGCCGACGCCTGTGGATCGGTATCCGATTCGCTGGCTGGCCGGGCCGCCTCAGCTGTTGAAATGCTCCATTGCGCGTCTCTCATACAAGACGACCTGCAGTGTTTCGATGCGGCCGACACGCGCCGGGGTCGTGCTTCGGTCCACGCCGCCTTCGGTTCGGGGCTCGCCATTCTCGCGTCCGATGCGTTGATCGTCGGCAGTTTCGACGTCATGACGAGTGGCGACAACGATCCGGCGCGCTGCGTCGAACTGGTGAGTTGCCTGGCACGTCACTCGGGGTCTGCAGGCGGCATAACCGCTGGTCAAGCCTGGGAAGCCGAGCCGGCCATCGATGTCAGCACCTACCACGCCGCGAAGACCGGTTCACTGTTCGAGGCCGCCGTCGAACTGGGTGCCATCTGTGCAGGTGCGAATCGACAGGAGTGGCGCATGACTGGTCGTCGACTGGGCGCCGCATACCAGGTCGCTGATGATCTCTCGGATGTACTGGGCTCCACTGAACAGTGCGGCAAGCCTGTTGGTGTCGACGCCAGTCTCGGTCGCCCCAATATCGTCAATGACCTGGGTGTCGATGAGGCAGCCAGGCGTCTCAGGCAGATGATCGACGAGTTGATCGAAACACTACCCGACTGTGTCGCACCGGCGACGCTTCGCGAAACCATTCGTCAGGAAGCCAGAAGATTCCTTCCGAAGGAGCTTGATCGCAGTGCTGCGTGAGTCGGCAAGCAGTTCCTGCATGACCGCGACGGAGCGCAACGACGGCGTGAGTGTCGACAGCACAGACGCCGTGCAGCCGTCGATGAGTGACCGTTGGTTCGCCTGGCGGAACCGCAAGCTTGCCGATCCGCGATTTCATCGTTGGGCAAGGCGTAGTCCCCTGACGCGCTACATTGCCCGACGACGTGCCCGCGAGCTGTTTGATCTTTGCGCAGGCTTTGTCTACTCGCAGGTGCTTTCCTCCTGTGTCGAGCTTTCATTGTTCGATTTGCTCGAGGACGGTCCGTTGAATCGCGACGCGATCGGCCGCAAGGTGGGCCTCGACCGGGAAGCACTCGATGTGCTGCTGCGCTCGGCGATTTCATTGAAACTGCTCGAGCAGCGTCCTTCCGGCAAAATCGGTCTCGGTGTGCACGGCGCTGCGATGCTCGCCAATCCGGGTGTGTCGAGCATGGTTCAGCACCATGCATTCTTCTATCGTGATCTGAACGATCCGGTTGCGTTGCTCCGGGGCAACAACGACAAGACGCTGCTGTCGATGTTCTGGGACTACTCGAACGGGCATGCGGCCGATCCCGGCAAGCAGCCCTATACCGAATTGATGAGTGCCTCGCAGGCGATGGTCGCCGAGCAGATCATCGAAAGCTATCCGTTGCGCGCTCACCAGCGTCTGGTGGATGTTGGCGGTGGTGACGGTACCTTCCTGCGCGCGGTCGGCAAGAGTGCGCCTGATCTCGACCTGGTGTTGTTCGACCTGCCCGCCGTTGTTGCACGCGCAGAAGCCGGTGGAGCTGCTGCCGGTATTGCCCAGCGTGATACTGCCCAGCTTGATGGTGCTCAGCGAATCGAGCGAATCGGTGGAGACATGTTCAAGGATGCCCTGCCCGGCGGGGCCGACATCGTCTCGTTGATCCGGGTCGTGCACGATCACGACGACGACGAAGTGCTGCAGTTGCTTGGACGTTGCCGTGCGGCGTTGCCGCAGGGCGGCACTCTGTTACTGGCCGAACCGATGGCCGTCGAGCGGGTGGGAGATCCGGCCTCCGATGCCTATTTCGGTCTCTACCTGCACGCCATGGGTCGTGGCAAGCCACGCACTCCGAATGAACTGAAGGCGCTGCTGTCCAGGGCCGGTTTCGAACGGGCGAACGAAGTTCGAACCCACCTTCCCATGCTGGTCAGGATGCTGGTGGCGCGCGCCTCATGACAGTGTCGACAACACGCTCTGTCACGACCAGCCGTGCCGTCGTCTTCGAAGCGCCAGGGAGACTCGCGATCCGTGATGTCGACCTGGATGTTGCTGGTGACGATGACTTGCTGGTGCAGACGGAATGTAGTGGCATCAGCACCGGCACCGAGAAATTGCTCTGGGAAGGACGCATGCCGGAATTTCCGGGACTGGGGTATCCGCTGGTTCCCGGCTACGAAGCGGTCGGCAAGGTTGTCGCCGCTGGCGCGAATTGCAGCACGACAGTCGGCACACGCGTATTCGTTCCTGGTGCCACTTGCTTCGGGCCGGAATTGCGCGGTCTGTTCGGTGCATCGGCCTCGCTGCTGGTCGTGCCGGAAGCGCGCAGCAGTGAGACCGGCAATCTGCCGAGTGAACAGGGCGTGTTGCTGGCGTTGGCGGGCACGGCCATGCACATACTGACTCACAATCTCCATCGCGACCGACAGGGGCAAGCGATCAGCTTGTCCGGGGCGCGCGACCAGGCACCTGATCTGATCGTCGGGCACGGCACGCTGGGTCGTCTGCTAGCCCGGATCTGTGTCGCCGTCGGTGCCGCGCCCCCGGTCGTCTGGGAGCGAGATGCGAGCCGTCGCGCCGGCGCCGCGGGCTACGCGGTAATCGACGAAAGCGACGACCAGCGTCGCGACTATCGGCGCATCTGCGATGTCAGTGGCGCGGGGGGTGATCTCTTCGACACGCTCATCGCGCGGCTCGCACGCGGTGGCGAGCTTGTCCTCGGAGGCTTCTACAGCGAACCCGTCTCGTTCACGTTTCCACCGGCCTTCATGCGCGAGGCCCGGCTGAGTATCGCTGCGCAATGGCTGCCGGAAGATCTGCAACTGGTGCAGTCACTGATCAACGCTGACGCGCTGTCGCTGGATGGTCTCGTCACGCATCGACATCGAGTCGAGCGGGCTGAAGAGGCTTATCCGCAGGCATTCAATGACAAGGAGTGCCTGAAGATGGTGCTCGACTGGAGTGAAGCATGAGCACGCATACCGTATCCGTTGATTCCATTTCAACGATGGCCAGTCAGTTGCGCGCCGAAGCCGAGGTCGAACCGGATGCCGTCCACACCGGCGAGGTGACGAAAGAGACCCAGATCATCGCCATCTATGGCAAGGGTGGTATTGGCAAGAGCTTCACGCTCGCCAACCTCTCCTACATGATGGCGCAGCAAGGCAAGAAGGTGCTGCTGATCGGCTGCGATCCGAAAAGCGATACGACGTCATTGCTCTTTGGTGGTCGCGCCTGTCCGACGATCATCGAGACGTCTTCTCGCCTCAAGCAATCGGGCGAGGAAGTCAAGATTGGAGACGTCTGCTTCATTCGCGACGGCGTGTATGCGATGGAACTGGGTGGACCGGAAGTCGGCCGGGGTTGTGGCGGGCGCGGCATCATCCACGGGTTCGAGCTCATGGAGAAACTCGGCTTCCACGAATGGGATTTCGACTATGTCCTGCTGGACTTCCTCGGTGATGTGGTGTGCGGCGGTTTCGGATTGCCCATCGCTCGCGACATGTGTCAGAAGGTCATCGTTGTCGGTTCCAACGATCTGCAGTCTCTCTATGTCGCCAACAACGTCTGTTCGGCGGTCGAGTATTTCAGGAAGCTAGGCGGCAACGTCGGTGTTGCCGGCATGGTCGTCAACAAGGACGACGGCACCGGCGAGGCGCATTCCTTCGCGAGCGCGGTAGGCATACCGATCCTGTCGTCCATTCCGGCCGATGACGATATACGTCGCAAGAGCGCTTCTTACGAAATCATCGGACATCCCGACAGTACCTGGGGTGCGCTTTTCGGCTCGCTCGCCGAAAACATTGCGACCTCGAAGCCGGAACACCCGACGCCTTTGACGCAGGATGAATTGCTCGGACTTTTCGCGAAAGACAGCGATGAAGTGCGGGTGCCGATGACTCCGGCAACGATCGCCGATCTTTGCGGCAAGGCGTTTCTCGAGAAGCCGTCGCTCGAAGTCATTTACGACGAGGTCTGAGATGAGCGACGAAAAAAGCCGGTCAGTCAGCGACGCAGAGGCTGTGCCGGTCGAATTCGTGGCTGGCGGCTGCCACGGCGGCAAGGACACGATGCGGGCCGCTGCCGAGGCTGCGGGCAAGTCGGACACTCTTGATCGATATGCCGCCGACTATCCGGTCGGTCCGCATGATCAACCGCAAAGCATGTGCCCCGCCTTCGGATCGTTGCGTGTCGGTCTGCGCATGCAGCGCACGGCTACGGTGCTTTCCGGCAGTGCCTGTTGCGTATACGGGCTGACCTTTACCTCTCATTTCTACGGGGCAAGACGTACCGTCGGCTATGTGCCCTTCGATTCCGAAACCCTGGTGACAGGCAAGTTGTTCGAGGACATCCGCGAAGCTGTCATCAAGCTTGCCGATCCGGACAAGTACGACACGATCATCGTCACGAACCTGTGTGTGCCGACTGCCTCGGGGGTACCACTCGATCTGTTGCCGGATCAGATCAATGGCGTCCGCATCGTCGGCATAGACGTGCCGGGCTTCGGTATTCCGACACATGCCGAGGCCAAGGATGTGCTGGCAGGCGCCATGCTCGGCTATGCGCGACGCGAGGTCGAGCAGGGGCCGGTGGCGGCTCCGGCAAACCGCAAGGAAGACCGGCCCACGGTCACGCTGCTCGGTGAATTGTTCCCGGCAGATCCGATCGGTATCGGCATGTTGCTCGAACCGCTCGGACTTGCCGTCGGGCCTGTCGTGCCGACGCGAGAATGGCGTGAACTCTATACCGCACTCGACTGCGCTGCGGTGGCGGCCTTGCATCCTTTCTACACCGCATCGGTGCGCGAATTCGAGAAAGCCGGACGATCGGTCATCGGGTCGGCGCCCGTCGGCTGCGATGGCACGGCTGACTGGATCGATGCCATCGGCAAGGAGTGCGGTGTGGCTGCAGCGAAGATCGGTCAGGCCAAGGACAAATTTCTGCCGATGATTCGGCAGACGCTCGATGCGTCACCGATCAAGGCGCGATTGAACATTTCGGGCTATGAAGGTTCAGAGCCGCTCGTCGCACGACTGGCCATCGAGAGTGGCGCGACTGTTCACTACGTCGGGTCTGCCTGCCCGGCCACGCCCTGGTCGCGAGCCGACGCAGAGTGGCTTGAAAGCAAGGGTGTCAGGGTGAAGTTTCGCGCCTCCCTCGAGGACGACTTGCAAGCGCTTGCGGAATTCGCTCCCGATCTCGCCATCGGCACCACGCCACTCGTGCAGGAAGCGAAGCGACAAGCCATACCGTCGCTTTATTTCACCAACCTCATCTCTGCTCGCCCGTTGATGGGTGTGGCCGGGGCCGGTTCGATTGCTCAGGTCATCAACGCGGCACTGGCGAACCGTCAGCGATCCGAAGACATGCGCGCCTTCTTTGATGGTGTCGGTGAGGGCGACAACGCTGGCATCTGGGAATCGGTGCCGAAGCCTCGGCCGGAATACAAGGCGCAATTCGCGAAGAAACTCGCCAAGCAGGCCGGCCAGCGCAAGAGCACGGCGACAAGCTGATGCTGGTACTCGATCACGACAGGGCAGGTGGCTACTGGGGTGCGGTATACGCCTTCACGGCCATCAAGGGACTTCAAGTCATCATTGACGGACCGGTCGGTTGCGAAAATCTGCCGGTGACCTCGGTGTTGCATTATACCGATGGTCTGCCGCCGCACGAATTGCCGATTGTCGTCACTGGCCTGGGCGAAGAGGAACTGGGTCAGGATGGCACCGAGAAGGCCATGCGCCGTGCTCACCAGACGCTCGATCCGGATCTGCCGGCGGTCGTCGTGACAGGCTCCATTGCGGAGATGATCGGTGGCGGCGTGACTCCCGAAGGCACGGGGATCCTGCGTTTCCTGCCACGCACCATCGATGAGGATCAGTGGCAGAGCGCTGATCGCGCAATCAACTGGCTGTGGACCGAATTCGGGTCGAAGAAGGTGCCTGCAAGAAAGGCTGTGGACGGGGAGAAGCCGCGCGTCAATCTGATCGGACCGATGTACGGGCAGTTCAACATGCCGTCCGATCTCGCCGAAATCCGACGTCTGGTCGAAGGCATCGGTTGCGAAGTCAACATGACGTTTCCACTCGGATCGCATCTGGCCGATGTTCGTAATCTTGCTCAGGCAGACGTCAACATCTGTTTGTTCCGTGAATACGGACGCCTGTTGTGCGAAGCGCTGGAAAGGCCCTATCTGCAAGCGCCGATCGGTCTGCACAGTACAACCAGGTTCCTGCGCAAGCTCGGTGAGCTGACCGGACTCGACCCCGAGCCGTTCATCGAACAGGAAAAGCACACCACGATCAAACCGCTCTGGGATCTCTGGCGTTCAGTCACGCAGGATTTCTTCGCGACCGCCAGTTTCGGCGTCGTCGCACACGACACCTACGCGCGTGGTCTGGAACGTTTTCTCTCTGACGAAATGGGCTTGCCTTGTAACTTCGCGGTGTCACGCACGCCGGGAGTCAAGACCGACAACGAGTATGTCCGCGAGCAGGTTCAAAAGAACACTCCGCTGATGATCTTCGGTAGCTACAACGAACGCATGTATCTCGCGGAAGTCGGCTCGAAGGCGGTCTATATCCCGGCGTCTTTTCCGGGCACGGCGATACGTCGCCACACAGGCACGCCTTTCATGGGATATGCCGGTGCAGCCTGGCTCATGCAGGAAGTCTGCAACGCCCTGTTCGACATGCTCTTCGAGATCCTGCCGATCGGCACCGAACTCGATCGCGAAAGGAGCGCCACGCCGAGCAGGCTGCTGCCCGACCTGGCGTGGGACGACGATGCCCGACAGATGCTGGACGAGCTGGTTGAACTGCAACCCGTTCTGGTCCGGATCTCGGCCGCAAAGACCATACGCGACAGGAGCGAGCACGCGGCTCGAGCTGATGCGTCAGATCGCGTCACAGCAGCACACGTTGCCGCGAATGCCCTGTTGAACGAGAAGGTCCACTGAGGAAGTAGCGTCATGCAAAACATCACGGCAAACATGTTGAACAGACGAACCAGATCGCAGGCTCAAGCGCCAATCCGCAAGAATTCCGTCGAATACCGAGTCATCTACGCGCTCGCCTTCCTCATCTTTCTCGTTGCAGGTTCGGTCTGGTATGTCATCTCGTTCAGCTTTGTGCGCGACAGCGACGAGCGTTACGGGCCACGCAGTTCACCCTTGAGCGAAGCACGTGCGGCTGCCAACAGCAGCGTCCCCTACGTCTTTCAGAGCCAGTGATTCGTTGTTGAGCACCGATTCATTGCAAGAAATATCCGAATTTCATCCAGCGCTTGCGTCGGGATGGATGTCTGTGCCGCGGCTTGCCTCGGCGCTTAATACGGCGCAAAGCGCGCCATGCAGGCCGCAAGGCCGTTCTATAGGAGAGGCACCATGAGTGAAGACCAAGCAGGTGGTTCGCCAACCGGGCTGACCCCTAATGAGGCACGCGAGTTTCACGCAATCTTCATTACGAGTTTTCTCTTTTTCACCGGTATCGCCGTCGTCGCACACTTCCTAGTCTGGTTGTGGCGTCCGTGGCTTCCGGGTGAGGAAGGCTACTCGTTGATGAACGATGCCGTGGAGCAGATATCCACCGCCGTGACCTATCTCGTCTAACTGGAGAGGATAAGACTATGTGGCGCATTTGGATGTTGTTCGATCCCCGCAGGGCGCTCGTCGGCCTTGCTGTTTTCCTGTTTGTCCTGGCAATCGTCATCCACTTCATCCTGTTGAGTACCGACAGGTTCAATTGGCTTGACGGTCCGGCGGCTGCTGCCGTTTCGGATGCTGGAAGCGTTGTCGAAATGATCGAGCCCACACTCAAGGGCTGATCCAGGCAGAACGAGACGGCTGATGGGCCCGGCGACAGGGATGCAGATCCGATTCCTGTCGAGGCCTGTCGGCCGATCTTCGAAATGTCCTGACCTGACCAATCCGTTCCGCCGCCTCTCGAGGGTTACCGAACTATGGCGATGTTGAATTTTGAAAGGAAGTATCGCGTGCGCGGTGGCACTCTCATCGGCGGCGACCTGTTCGACTTCTGGGTCGGACCGTTCTTCGTCGGATTCTTTGGTGTCACTACGATTTTCTTTGCAACCGTAGGCACGCTGCTGATTCTCTACGGGGCCTCTATCGGGGATACCTGGAACGTGTGGCGCATCAATATCGCGCCACCGGATATCGAATACGGACTTGCCTTTGCGCCACTGAGGGAAGGTGGCCTCTGGCAATTGATCACGATATGTGCTGTTGGCGCATTCTGTTCCTGGGCACTGCGACAGGCGGAGATATCGCGCAAGCTCGGCATGGGTTATCACATCCCCATTGCATTCGGGTTTGCGATCTTTGCCTATATTTCTCTGGTCGTCATCCGGCCGGTTCTGCTGGGCGCCTGGGGTCACGGATTCCCGTACGGCATTCTCAGCCACCTCGACTGGGTTTCGAATGTCGGGTACCAGTTCCTGCACTTCCACTACAACCCGGCACACATGCTGGCGGTCAGCTTCTTCTTCACGACAGTGCTTGCATTGTCGTTGCACGGTGGTCTGGTGCTCTCGGCAACCAACCCGCCCGAAGGCGAGACGGTGAAGACGCCCGAACACGAAGACACTTACTTCCGAGACATCATCGGCTATTCCATCGGCACGCTGGGCATCCATCGACTGGGCATGTTCCTGGCCGTCAGCGCCGCCTTCTGGAGTGCGGTCTGCATCATCATCAGCGGGCCCTTCTGGACACGAGGCTGGCCGGAATGGTGGAACTGGTGGCTTGAACTTCCGATCTGGAGCTGAGGGGACGATCATGCGTCAATATCAGAATGTCTTTACCCAGGTTCAGATCTATGGCCCCGCTGAAACAGGGGTTCCGGTAGATCGCGGACAACGGGAACGCATGGGCAAGCCGTTCTTCAACCGTTGGTTGGGAATGATCGGCAACGCGCAGATCGGGCCATTCTATCTCGGCTATACCGGCATGCTGGCTATCGTCTGCGGTGTCATTTCGTTCGAGATCATCGGCCTGAACATGCTCGCGTCGGTCAACTGGGATCCGGTGCAATTCGTTCGCCAGTTGTTCTGGCTCGCTCTCGAGCCACCGGCGCCGGGTTACGGGCTTGCCATACCGCCAATGGCTGAAGGTGGCTGGTGGTTGCTGGCAGGGTTCTTCCTGACGGCCTCCGTCCTGCTCTGGTGGACTCGCATCTACCTGCGGGCCCGTGCGCTGAAAATGGGCTATCACATTCCCTGGGCTTTTGCTGCAGCCATCTGGTTGTTCCTGGTGCTCGGCTTCATCCGACCCTTGCTGATGGGTTCCTGGAGTGAAGCCGTACCGTTCGGGATCTTTCCGCACCTCGACTGGACCGCGGCCTTCTCGATCCGCTACGGCAACCTCTTCTACAACCCCTTCCACATGTTGTCGATCACCTTCCTCTATGGGTCGGCCGTACTCTTCGCCATGCACGGTGCAACGATCCTGGCAGTCGGTCGCTACGGTGGTGAGCGCGAGATCGAGCAGATCACCGATAGAGGAACGGCGACCGAAAGGGCCGCGCTCTTCTGGCGCTGGACGATGGGCTTCAACGCGACGATGGAATCCATTCACCGCTGGGCCTGGTGGTTTGCTGTCCTCTGCCCGATCACCGGCGGTATCGGCATCCTGTTGACCGGAACGGTCGTCGACAACTGGTATCTCTGGGGTGTGAAGCACGGCATTGCGCCCGCCTATCCGGACGTCTATCCACCGTCGGTCGATCCGGCACTGTCCCTTGGGGGTGCGAAATGAGCGTGGTCATGCGCCAGCAGACATTGGCTCTGATCGCGAGTGCGGTCTTGTTACAGGGTTGCTGGGAAGCTCCGCCGATGGAGACGGAGCAGACCGGCTATCGCGGCGTGGGTCTGATGCAGATCAGCAACCCCGAAATCACGGAGGCGCTGACAGAACTGAACCGACTGCCCGAACCCATCCCCGCAGTCGATAGTCCGGAAGGCTCACCGAGAGCTGGCGATGTCTATCAGAACGTGCAGGTGCTTGGCGATCTCAGCGTCCAGGAATTCACTCGCACGATGACGGCGATAACTGCCTGGGTCTCACCGGAGGAGGGTTGTACCTATTGTCACGTGGGTAACAATTTTGCTGACGATGGCATCTACACCAAGGTGGTCTCGCGCCGCATGATGGAAATGACGCAGGCGTTGAACAGCACCTGGAAGCCGCACGTCGGTGATACCGGTGTGACCTGCCTGACCTGTCATCGTGGAAATATCGTGCCGACCAACATATGGTTCGAGCAAGATGGGCCGAAGACGGCTGGCGGGCTATCAGCGAAGAGTTATCAGCAGAACCATGCGGCCATGAACGTGGGTTCGACGTCCATGTTGAGTGATCCGTTCTCGCGCTACCTGACCGGCGAACCCGAGGCCATTCGCGTGATCTCGCAAACGGCGCTTCCGCAGGCTGGCGATGCGCGGCACGAGAGCAGCACGCAGGACACCGAGAACACCTATTCCCTGATGGTGCACATGTCGGAGTCGCTCGGCGTCAATTGCACGTACTGCCACAACACCCGAGCGTTCACTTCCTGGGAGCAAGCCCCACCGGCGCGCACGACGGCTTGGCACGGTCTGGAAATGGTGAAGTCGTTGAACAACGAGTATCTCGAGCCGTTGGGACCGACCTATCCAGAGCATCGACTCGGTGCATTGGGAGACGCGCCCAAAGCCAACTGCGCCACTTGCCATCAAGGTGTCAGCAAGCCCTTCGAAGGGCAAAGCATGTTGGATGACTATCCGGTCTGGCGGAGTGAAGGCGACTCCTGACCGCGTTTTGCGAGACGGCAGCCGGTAGCTCGAGGGCTACCGGCTGATCGTCAGCGACGCCATCAGCCGGCGTTTTTCGCTTTCGCCCCCCGAGCCTTGGAAAGAGGCTTCATGATTTGCAGCATTTCGTGATGAACCCTTGGCGTGGCGGCAACCACCTCGCCGCGCGATAGCCAGTCATCGCCGCCTTCGAAATCGTTCAGTAGTCCGCCTGCCTCGCGCACCAGCAGGCCACCGGCAGCAACATCCCAGGCCTGAACGCCACTGATCCAGATTCCGTCCAGCCGACCGGCCGCGAGCCAGGCAAGATCGAGCGCCGCTGACCCCATGCGCCGGATTCCGCCTGATTGTTCCGTGTACTGCCTCAGGCTCTCCTGGTAGAAATCCAGATCCTTGCCATCCCGGTACGGAAATCCGGTGCCCAGCACGGCACTGTCGAGATGCGGCGTCTTGGCGACGCGAATCCGCTTGCTGTTCAGGTAGGCCCCTTCACCCTTGCCTGCGGTAAACAGCTCCTGTCGCATCGGGTCATAGACGATGGCCTGGAACAGGCGCTGCTGTTTCTGCAGAGCGATGGATACACTGAAATGCGGCAGACCGTGCAAGAAGTTCGTGGTGCCGTCCAGCGGGTCGATGATCCAGCGGTATTCCGCACCTTCGTCGCCCGAGAGTCCCGACTCCTCACCGAGAAACGCATGATCCGGGTAGGCGCGTCGCAGCACCGCGATGATGTCCGCCTCGGCCTTGCGGTCGATGTCGGTCACGAAGTCGTTGCGCTGCTTCTTGTCTATCTTCAGCGTGTCGACACGATCGACGTTCTGGGTGATGACTTTTCCGGCCGCGCGAGCGGCACGAATGCCGATGTTGAGCATCGGGTGCATGGGCAGGGGATAAACCGGGTAGGGAAGTCCGCGCCAGTGTACTCCGCGGTGGCGAAACTGCTCGATCGAGGTTAACGTCGCCCCGATGAACCTCTCCATCGTCTTTGTACTGGTCGGCACGACCCATCCCGGCAACGTCGGAGCGGCTGCCCGTGCCATGAAAACCATGGGTTTCGAGGAGCTGCGACTCGTCGATCCCTGTGATCATCTGGACGCGGCGGCCCATGCTCGGGCCTCCGGTGCCGACGATCTCCTGCAGCGCGCCACGACCTGCGCGACAGTCGCCGAGGCGGTCGCCGATTGTCGGGATGTGATCGGCACGAGCGCCCGGCGTCGCGAGATCTCGGTACCGATTCTCACTGCCCGTGAAATTGGTGAGTCCTTGAGCGTATTGGCAATGACGGTTGCACCGGCCGACGAGCTGGTTCGAGTCGCTATCCTGTTCGGGCAGGAGCGGTCCGGGCTCGACAATGACGCGCTCGATTTGTGCAACCGTCAACTACGCATTCCCTGTAATCCCGATTTCAGCTCGCTCAACCTGGGTAGCGCGGTACAGGTCGTCGCCTATGAGTTGTCACAAGCGCTCGAAAACGTCCCGACGACACCACCTGCGGCACCGTTCAAGGCCGAGCACCTGCCGGCCAGCAGCGCTGACATGGAGCACTTTTTCGGGCATCTCGATCGTGTAATGATCGACAGCGGATTCCTTGATCCCGATCAACCGCGACAGTTGCGCCGCCGGGTACGTCGCTATTTCGAGCGCAGCCGACCGAACGTCAATGAACTGGCCATCCTGCGGGGGCTGCTGACGGCGGTCGAAGGCGGGCGTCGACGGCCTGTGCGGTAGCCCGTCGTCGACCCGGTCGGCGACCCGCGGAACGTCTATGCGCGTATAATGTCCGACCTCTTTAGTGGGAATTGACGGGAGGCCGTCATGTGGCAGCTTTTGAAGGAGGACGTGGCCTGCATCTTCGATCGGGATCCCGCTGCGCGGAACCTGTTCGATGTGCTGACCTGCTATTCCGGATTGCACGCACTTCTCCTGCACCGGATCAATCACGGCCTGTGGTCTCGTGGCTTGCGCTGGGCGCCGCGGTTCCTGTCGACGCTCGGTCGTTGGTTGACCGGCATCGAGATTCACCCTGCAGCCCGTATCGGGCGCCGCTTCTTCGTGGATCACGGCACCGGTGTCGTAATCGGAGAAACGGCTGAAATCGGTGATGATGTCACGCTGTATCAGGGTGTTACGCTAGGCGGTCGTACCCTCGATGAAGGCAAGCGCCATCCGACGCTCGGCAACAACGTCGTGGTTGGCGCTGGTGCCAAGATCCTCGGCCCGTTCGAGGTCGGGGACGATGCTCGCGTCGGCTCCAATGCGGTTGTTCTCGAGTCCGTGCCGAAAGGCGCGACGGTTGTCGGCGTCCCCGCGCACGTCGTCCGTTGTCGTGATGCCGACCAGCGCTGTCTCGAGCTGGTGCGAGCCAACACCGAGAAGCGTCTCGTCCGGCCCGCTTTCGATGCCTACGGTGTGCCGGAAGCGGCGACGGAGGATCCGGTTGCGCTCGAGCTGGAAGCCCTGCGGCGCGACGTCGGTCGATTGCGAATACAGCTGGCGGCGTTGCAGGACGAGGCCGATTCCGAAGCCAATGCCGCTGCCAATCCGTCAGAGCGTCGTGAGAAACGGGCGACGGGAACCGGCTGCTGTTGAGCGGTCGGTTAGAGCGACGCACGGGCCACATCGCTGCCTGCATCGCAAAGCGGCGTAATTCTTGACTAATTTGGTCGGATATGAGAAAGTCTTGTCATCCCGTGGAGCATCGAGGGCCGACATGAAGTTGACGACCAAGGGCCGCTACGCCGTCACGGCCATGCTTGATCTCGCCTTGCATGCGTCCGAGCGGCCGGTTTCACTTGCCGAGATTTCGGCCAGGCAGGAGATTTCGCTGTCCTACCTGGAGCAGCTGTTCTCGCGCTTGCGCCGCCACGGGCTGGTAAACAGCACCCGAGGGCCGGGAGGAGGCTACCGGGTGGCGCGTTCGCTCGACAAGGTCGTGGTTTCGTCCATCATCGTCGCCGTCAACGAATCGGTAGACGCGACCCAGTGTGCGGGGCGCGAGAATTGTCATAGTCACGGTCGCTGTCTGACCCACGATCTCTGGGAAGGTCTCAGTGCCCAGATCGAAGAATTTCTCAGCGGTGTATCCCTGCAGGACCTGATCGACAGGCAGCGGGTGAAAAGTGTTTCAGCGCGGCAAGATCAGATCCTGCTCGAGCGACGTATCGAACAGGGTGCATGAAAGCTCAGAGTGCATGAACGTCAACCGACACGATGACAACCGAATGCGAGGAATAGCAAAGTGAGTTCGCTGAACGTACCGATTTACATGGACTACTCCGCCACCACCCCGGTCGATGAGCGGGTAGCCAGTCGAATGGCTGAATGCCTGACCAATCAAGGAGTCTTCGGCAACCCGGCATCGCGTTCACACCCGTTCGGGTGGCAAGCCGAGGAGCTGGTCGAGGAAGCGCGCCGGAATGTTGCGATGGTGCTCGGGGCCGACCCTCGCGAAATCGTCTGGACGTCAGGTGCCACCGAGTCGGACAACCTCGCGATCAAGGGTGCAGCGCACTTCAATCACAAGAAGGGCAAGCACATCGTCACCATGAAGACCGAGCACAAGGCTGTTCTGGACACGTGCCGGCAACTCGAGCGTGAAGGCTTCGAAGTGAGCTATCTCGATCCCAGGGACGATGGCCTGCTCGACTTCGATGCCTTCAAGGCAGCGTTGCGTGACGACACCACGCTCGTCTCCATCATGCATGTGAACAACGAGATCGGTGTCATCCAGGATATCGCGGCAATCGGCGAGATCTGTCGTGAGCGCGGTATCGTCTTCCACGTCGACGCGGCCCAGAGCCCGGGCAAGGTGCCGATCGATGTCGACGCCATGAAAGTCGACCTGATGTCGCTGTGTGCCCACAAGGTCTACGGCCCGAAGGGTGTTGGCGCGCTGTACGTCCGCCGCAAGCCGCGGGTGCGGCTCGAAGCGCAGATCCACGGTGGCGGGCACGAGCGGGGCATGCGGTCAGGCACTTTGGCGACGCACCAGCTGGTCGGCATGGGCGAGGCGTTTCGCATTGCCCATGAAGAGATGGGTGCCGAGAACGAACGCCTGCATGGCCTCAAACAGCGTCTGTGGGACGGCGTCAAGGACATGGAAGAGATCTACCTCAACGGTGACATGGAGCAGCGAGTGCCGGGCAACATGAACATCAGTTTCAACTTCGTCGAAGGCGAGAGTCTCATCATGTCGCTGAAGGACATCGCGGTATCGAGTGGTTCCGCCTGCACCAGCGCGAGCCTCGAGCCGTCCTACGTGCTTCGCGCGATCGGTCGCAACGATGAACTGGCCCACAGCTCGATTCGTTTCACCATGGGCAGGTTCACGACCGAGGAGGAAGTCGATTTCACCGTCGTGAAAGTGCGTGAGGCGGTCGAGAAATTACGAGAGTTGTCCCCACTTTGGGACATGCACAAGGAAGGGATCGATCTCGACTCGGTGCAGTGGGCGGCGCACTAGCAGCAGCAGACAAGCAAGACAGCACACATCTCATCTCATCAGATCAGGCAATCGGAGACACACATGGCTTACAGCGACAAGGTACTGGACCACTACGAAAACCCGCGCAACGTCGGCGTTCTCGACAAGGATGATCCGAATGTCGGCACGGGCATGGTCGGCGCACCTGCGTGCGGTGATGTCATGCGACTGCAGATCAAGGTCGGAGAGGACGGTCTCATCGAAGACGCCAAGTTCAAGACCTACGGTTGCGGTTCGGCGATTGCCTCATCCTCCCTCGTGACAGAGATGGTGAAGGGCAAGACACTGGACGAGGTGGCGGCCATCAGGAACAAGCACATCGCCGATGAGCTTGCGTTGCCGCCGGTCAAGATCCACTGCTCTGTTCTTGCCGAAGACGCCATCGCTGCTGCCATTGCCGACATACGGGCAAAGCGTGGCGAGAGCGTCGAGGCGCCGATCGAAGCGGCGGCAGGCTGACAGAGCTGATTCACGGGAGAAGGTCGGCAGGAGAACCGAAGGCATGAGCATCACCTTGACCCCGCGTGCAGCGGAGCACGTCAGGCAATATCTCGACAAGCGAGGCAAGGGCGTTGGCTTGCGTCTGGCGGTGCGGACGACAGGGTGCTCGGGGCTTGCCTATGTGCTCGAGTTCGCCGACGAGGTGGCGGCCAACGATGAGGTCTTCGAGAATGACGACATCAAGGTCATCATCGACAGGAAGAGTCTTGTCTACCTCGACGGAACCGAACTCGATTTCGCGAAGGAAGGGCTTAACGAGGGGTTCAAGTTCAACAATCCGAACGTCAAGGATGAATGCGGCTGTGGCGAGTCGTTCACTATCTGAGTCGGCGCGGGCGAGGCGGGCTGCAATGCAGGGTGAGCGCGGTCCGTGCAGGTAGATCTGTCGGCAGATCACTTCGCGCTCTTCGGGCTCGAGAAGGCATTCGAGCTTGATGGCACCGCCTTGACCCGTCGTTACAGGGAGCTCCAGCAGGCTTTGCATCCCGACCGTTTTGCCGCGTCATCGCAGGCAGAGCGTCGGTGGTCGGTGCAGGCCGCCAGTCGTGTCAATGATGCCTACACCACGCTGCGTTCGCCGCTGGCGCGAGCGGTCTATCTGCTGTCGCTCGAGGGCGTCGATATCGACGAGGAGACGGACACGCGCATGGATCCTCTGTTCCTGATGGAACAGATGGAATTGCGTGAAGCTCTCGAAGGCGTCGTGACGGCGTCTGATCCGCAACGCGCCCTGGAGGGAATTCGCGACCGGATTACCGATACGGAGCAGACGATCGCCACGCGATTTGCTTCCGGATTCGCGGGTGGAGACACCGTTGGCGCACGAACGGAAGCACGTCAATGGCAGTTCCTCGACAAGCTGCGTCGTGAAGCTGACCAGGCCGAGTCCAGGCTGGACGTGTAGGCCCGGTCAGAGGTCGCGAGGCGGCACGATGGGGTGGCGGCGGCAGGCTGCCACCGTCAGGTGGCCGCGGACGTGGCTGCCGTTCACGACACTACGATCCGAATAACCGGTTCCAGTCAAATCAAGTTCCAGACAGGAGGAGTCAGGCGTGGCCTTGTTGCAGATTGCCGAGCCCGGACAATCAGATGCTCCACACCAGCGCAGGCTGGCGGTCGGCATCGATCTCGGCACGACCAACTCGCTGGTGGCGGCTGTGCGGAGCGGCGAAGCGACGGTGCTTGCCGATGCGCAAGGGTCAACGTCCCTGCCGTCGGTCGTCAGCTATCGTGCGGGCGATGAGCCGCTTGTCGGCCATGCGGCAGAAGCGCGCGGACCTTCCGCTGCTGTCGACACCATTCGTTCGGCCAAGCGACTCATGGGCAAGGGTATCGACGAGGTCGCTGATTCCTGGCTTGCCGAGCACTACCGCTTCGACAAGAGCAGTGCAAGCGTACCCGCCTTCCTGACCGCGGACGGTTCGCGTACGGCTATCGAGGTCTCGGCCGTGCTTCTCGGCGCTCTGAAGAAGACTGCGGAGGAGACCCTCGGGGGTGAGCTCGTCGGCGCTGTCATCACGGTGCCAGCCTATTTCGATGATGCGCAACGACAAGCTACCAAGGACGCTGCTGCGCTGGCGGGATTGCAGGTTCTCAGATTGCTCAACGAGCCGACAGCGGCTGCGGTGGCGTACGGCCTGGATCGAGGAGCGCGCGGTATCGTCGCCATCTACGATCTCGGCGGAGGCACTTTCGACGTTTCCCTGCTGCGACTCGAACGCGGCGTCTTCGAAGTGCTGGCGACCGCAGGCGACACGGCACTCGGAGGCGATGACATCGACAATGCGATAGTCGAATGGATGCTTGGGAAAGCGGGTGTCGATGCCTTGCCGGACGAGGCGGCGAGAGCCGACGCGAAGCGGGTGGCGCGGGCGGCCAAGGAGGCTTTGTCCGGTGAGGATGAGATCAGAATCGATTGGCCAGGCGATGCGCTGGCGGGTTCCCGAGAGACGACATTGACGCTTTCTCGCGACGAGTTCGAGGCAGTCGTCGAGCCCTTCGTCGCGCGGACGCTTGCGCCTTGTCGTCAGGTTCTCCGCGATGCAGGTGTGCGGCGTGACGACGTCGATGCTGTCGTCATGGTCGGTGGTTCCACGCGCATACCGAAGGTCAGGAGTCGCATCGCCGAATTCTTTGGTCGCGATGTCATGACCGACATCGACCCCGACGAGGTGGTCGCGATCGGTGCGGCTCTGCAGGCCGACGTACTCGCGGGCAATCGCCAGGTCAATTCCCAGGGCGACAACGAGGGTGATGGTCTTCTCCTGCTCGATGTGACGCCCTTGTCGCTCGGCCTCGAGACGATGGGTGGACTGGTCGAGCGCGTCATTCCCCGCAATACCACGCTGCCAGTCGCGCGTGGGCAGGAATTCACCACTTACCGGGACGGACAGACGGCGCTCGCCCTGCACGTTGTTCAAGGTGAACGTGAACTGGTGGCCGATTGTCGCTCGCTCGCGCGCTTCGAGTTACAGGGCATTCCGCCGCGGGTAGCGGGTGCGGCGCGCATCCAGGTGCTTTTTCAAGTCGACGCGGATGGACTGTTGACCGTCAGCGCGCTGGAGCGAGAAAGCGGCGTTGTCGCGAGTGTCGACGTGAAACCGTCCTACGGACTTTCCGATGGTGAGATCGAAGCGATGCTTCGATCTTCGATGGATCACGCGCCGGAGGACATGCAAAGACGTGCTCTGGTCGAAAGCAAGGTCGAAGCGGGGCGTGCGCTCGAGGCGATCGGCAGCGCGCTCGATGCCGATGGCGACGAGCACCTCAGTCCGACAGAGCGGACGGCTCTCGATTCCCTTGCAGAGAACGTGAAGTCGGCACTCGAAGGCGAGGCGCGCGATACCATCGATGCGGCCGTCAAGGCACTCGAGCAGGGCAGTGAAGCCTTCGTCGAGCGGCGCATGAACGCCAGCGTCCGGCGCATGATGGCCGGTCGCGGCATCGCCGACCTGGAGGCCTCGCTGGACGGCTCGTCTGCCTCGCCGCCAGTGGACCCCACAACAGAAAAAAACACCGGTTAGACACCCGAACCGCACTTCCAGCTACCTGAACACGAATCGACATGCCGACCATTACCGTCAAGCCTCACCACGAGATCTGCCCCGAAGGCACCCGGATCGAAGCGACTGCGGGGGTATCGATCTGCGATGCTCTGCTGAGCGCGGGTGTCGATATCGAACACGCTTGCGAAAAGTCGTGCGCCTGTACTACCTGTCATGTGCACGTGCGCGAAGGTGCGGATAGCCTGGAAGAGGCAGATGAACTGGAGGAAGACTATCTCGACAAGGCCTGGGGACTCGATCCCGACTCGCGCCTGAGTTGTCAGGCAATAGTCGCCGACGTGGATCTGATCGTCGAGATTCCGAAGTACACGATCAACATGGTCTCGGAGAATCACTGATGAAGTGGACGGATGTTCGCGAGATTGCCGAAGCGCTCTGCGATGCCAGAGAAGATGCCGACCCTCAGTACGTCCGCTTTACCGACATGCACGCCTGGATCGTCGCGCTGGAGGGCTTCGATGATGATCCCGAGAAATCCAGCGAGGGTATTCTCGAAGCCATCCAGACCATCTGGATCGAAGAAGCGGCTGATTGATTGACCGGCACGAAGTCAGAGGCGTACCATTCGCGGGTTGACACGGGCCCGCGGGGCATGGCGCAGCCTGGTAGCGCATCTGCTTTGGGAGCAGAGGGTCGCAGGTTCGAATCCTGCTGCCCCGACCATGTTCGTGCAACGAGGTCTGGACGCGACCGATCGGGTCGAAAGAGGCATGACGAGTCTGTGCGTGAAACGCGTGCGCCCGTAGCTCATGCGGATAGAGCATCGGCCTTCTAAGCCGAGGGTAGCAGGTTCGAATCCTGCCGGGCGCGCCATCCAGGGCGGCTGACAACGTTGGCTTTCGGGTAGAATCCGGCGGTGTCGGGTTCGGCGGCGAGGGGTTTGGCAGCATCGGGCGCGGCACAAGGGCACGATGGTTGTACTGGTGAGCGTAGCTCAGTTGGTAGAGCGCAGGATTGTGATTCCTGTGGTCGCGGGTTCGAATCCCGTCGTTCACCCCAATCATTTGGCCAGTCTTCCGGGTAGTCGCCCGGCCAGGCTTGCCGCCAATCCTCCCGGTTGCCGATACCGTTCGTCGGTCTGTCTTTAAAATGCCGCTCGACGGCCCGGTATGCGGCCCGCTTCCGCTATAATCAGGGGTTGTGTCGCAAGCTTCGTGACACCGTGCGCGAAAGTGGCGGAATTGGTAGACGCGCCGGCTTTAGGTGCCGGTGTCGCAAGACGTGAGAGTTCGAGTCTCTCCTTTCGCACCAGCTTCCCGGCGTCGTGCCTGTCGGCATGTCGCATTCCCGTTCCAGTAGTGCTCCGCGGCCACCTTCCAGGTGTGCGGAGGACGATGAGGCCAGTATGCAAGTATCCGTAGAAACAATGACAGGGCTGGAACGGCGTCTTACCGTCGCATTGCCGTCGGACGACATCGAGACGGCGGTTGACGAGCGCTTGCGGCGCCTCGGCAAGACGGCGAAACTGAACGGGTTCCGCCCCGGCAAGGTGCCCTTCAAGGTCGTCAAGAAGCGGTTCGAGCCGGCGGTGCGCAACGAGGTACTGGGTTCGCTGATCAATACCTCCTATCAGGATGCCGTGCAGCAGGAGAAACTGCGACCGGCCGGTCCGCCGCACATCGAGCCGCTCGCTGCCGACGGAGAAGAAGCGGATGGTGAGACGGGTTTCCGTTTCACGGCGACCTTCGAGGTCTATCCGGAGTTCGAGCCGGTCTTCAACGACTCGATCCAGGTAGAACGCCCTGTTGTCGAGATCCAGGACAGTGACGTCGACGAGATGCTCGACAACCTGCGCAAGCAGCGCAGCGAATTCGTGATTGTCGAGCGCGCCGCGGCAGATGCCGATCAGGTCGTCATCGATTTTACCGGCCATCTCGATGGTGAGGCCTTCGAGGGTGGAAGTGCCGAAAAGGCGCCGCTGGTGCTTGGGTCCAATTCGATGATTCCGGGTTTCGAAGCGCAGCTTGTCGGCGTTGTCGCTGGCGACCAGCGAACCCTGGCGGTCACTTTTCCAGAGCAATACCAGGCCGAGCACCTGGCCGGAAAGGAGGTGACCTTCGACGTGCTGGTCCACGAGGTCCGCGAGGCTTCGCTACCGGAGCTCGATGAGGCTCTCGTGAAGAGTTTCGGTATCGAGGATGGTTCGGTCGACAGCCTGCGAAAAGACATTCGCGGCAACATGGAGCGGGAACTGAAGCAGCGGATCGACACCCGACTCAAGAGCCAGGTCATGGATGGACTGGTCGATCTGAATCCCATCGACGTACCAGCAGCTCTGATCGCGGAAGAGATCGGCAGGCAGCGCGAGCAACTGATGAAGCAGATGCCTGAAGGTACGGATGCTGCCATGCTCGGTGACGAGTTGTTTCGCGAGCAGTCGGTCCGGCGCGTCAGACTGGGCCTGGTGGTCGGCGAGATCATTCAGCAAAAGGAACTTCGCGCTGAAGCGCCTGACGTGCGAGCACAGATCGAACGTCTGGCGTCCGCGTACCAGGAGCCACAGGAAGTGGTCGACCATTACTATGCCAATCCGGAACTGTTGCGCAATGTCGAGGGTCTGGTACTGGAAGAAGCGGTGACCAGTGCCGTTCTCGGTGCGGCATCGGTAGTGGACAAGCCGATCTCGTTCAAGGAGATGATGAATCCGCCGCAGACTGAGGCGGACGGTACGGATTTGGAAACGGTCGCTGATACGGACGATCAGGACGCAGGGAGCACGGGTGGCGAGGCCGATGAAGGCCCGTCGGAAGGTGCACCGGGCGGTACGCCCGAAACACGATGAAACTGGGATGAACTCTGCAATGAAAGCCGGTTCGAGCGCAAGCAATGGCGGGTACATGAATTCCGCTTACGGGGCTGGACCGATGGCGGCCGGCGGCCTTGTCCCGATGGTGGTAGAGCAATCGCCTCGTGGTGAGCGTGCCTACGACATCTATTCGCGTCTGCTCAAGGAGCGCGTCATCTTCATGGTCGGCCAGGTTGAGGATTACATGGCCAACCTGATCGTCGCGCAGTTGCTGTTCCTCGAGTCCGACAACCCGGACAAGGACATCTCCCTCTATATCAATTCGCCGGGTGGCTCGGTAACGGCGGGCATGGCCATCTACGACACCATGCAGTTCATCAGGCCGAACGTGAGTACCTTGTGCATCGGACAGGCTGCCAGCATGGGTGCATTCCTGCTGACAGCGGGTCAGGAAGGCAAGCGTTTCGTCCTGCCCAACTCGCGTGTGATGATTCATCAGCCGTCGGCAGGCTTCCAGGGTCAGGCAACCGACATCGACATTCATGCGCGCGAGATACTCGCGATCAAGGAACGAATGACGCGGCTCATGGCGAAGCATTGTGGCCAGACCTATGAGCGTGTGATGGAAGACACCGAAAGGGATCGTTTCCTGACCGCCGAGGACTCGGTCGAATATGGTCTGGTCGATCGTATCGTGCAGAGTCGTGACGAAGAGGTGAATGTGTCCGGTCGGGATGACGATAAGGGTCCGAGCAGCAACGGAAACAAAGACAGCAAGAATGACAGCAGCAACGATGCTGACTCCGAAGGTGACAACACGTCATCCTGATGCCCGTTCGTCGAGGGTAATAGTTTCCGAAGGGGTGTTCGGTCAGTCGTGAATCAGGTCCGCAAGCGGATGTGAATTCACCAGCAAACCTCGGCAGGACCCGCCGTCAGGCGGTTGTATCTCGCGGGGAAACAGGTCAATGTGGTGCGAAGCCAGAGGTTGGATGCATGAGCGACCAGGAAGACAGGAAAGACGACGGCAAGCTGCTCTACTGTTCGTTCTGCGGCAAGAGCCAGCATGAAGTCAGGAAGCTCATCGCAGGCCCGTCGGTTTTCATCTGCGACGAGTGTGTCGACCTGTGCAACGACATCATCACTGAAGAGATGCAGGAAGCCTCCGGTGAGGAGGACAGTGCGCTTCCGAAGCCGCACGAGATAAACGAGCTGCTTGACCAGTATGTCATCGGACAGGCGACCGCGAAGCGCATTCTGTCTGTTGCGGTCTACAACCACTACAAGCGGCTCGAATACAAGGACAAGAAAGGCGATGTCGAACTCGCCAAGAGCAACATCCTGCTGATCGGGCCGACCGGCTCCGGCAAGACCCTGCTGGCAGAAACGCTGGCGCGTACGCTCAACGTCCCCTTCACGATTGCCGACGCGACCACGCTCACGGAAGCGGGTTACGTTGGCGAGGATGTCGAAAACATCATCCAGAAGCTCCTGCAGAAGTGCGACTACGAAGTCGAGAAGGCCCAGACCGGAATCGTCTATATCGACGAGATCGACAAGATTTCGCGCAAGTCCGACAATCCGTCCATCACCCGCGACGTATCGGGTGAAGGTGTACAGCAGGCACTACTCAAGCTCATCGAGGGCACCATTGCCTCCGTGCCTCCCCAGGGGGGGCGAAAGCACCCGCAGCAGGAATTCCTGCAGGTCGATACCTCCAATATCCTGTTCATATGCGGCGGTGCGTTCGCGGGGCTGGAGAAGATCGTCCAGAACCGTTCCGAGAAAGGCGGCATCGGGTTTGGTGCCGAAGTTCAATCGAAGAACGACGCCCGCAACATCGGGCAGCTGCTGCAGGACGTCGAGGCTCAGGATCTGATCTCGTTCGGACTCATTCCGGAATTCGTCGGTCGCCTGCCGGTCGTTGCCACGCTCGAAGAGCTGGACGAGGATGCGCTCGTACGCATCCTTATCGAGCCGAAGAATGCCATCACCAAGCAGTACGAGAAGCTTCTGGCGATGGAAGAAGTCGATATCGAATTCCGCAAGGATGCCCTGCTCGCCGTCGCCCAGAGTTCACTGGAAAGAAAGACGGGTGCACGTGGCCTGCGGACGATTCTCGAGAATGTACTGCTCGATACCATGTACGAGCTGCCCCGCATCGAGAACGTCAAGAAGGTCATTCTCGACGCGGCGGTCGTGCGCGGCGAGTCGAAGCCCTATCTCCTGCTCGAAGGTCAGGAGAAGGTCCTCGAGGAAGAGAAATACAAGCGGGCCGCGTCCGACGATTGAACGACGTGTGTTGATTTTCCGTTAGCGGGTTACACCTTGTCCTGTATGCTCGACTCGCCCGAGTCAGCCACAGAAGGAGAAACCCCGCGTGTCTGAATCAGACAATCAGGACACTGCCGCGAGCGAACAAATGCCCGTGTTGCCGCTGCGCGACGTCGTCGTGTATCCGCACATGGTCATTCCGCTCTTCGTCGGACGTGAGAAGTCGATCGATGCTCTCGACACGGCGATGTCCGCCGACAAGCGCATCATGCTTGCCGCCCAGACCAGTGCGGCCGTTGACGAGCCCGGTCCGGACGATATCCATCGGGTCGGCACCATTGCCAGCATCCTGCAGCTCCTGAAGCTTCCGGACGGCACCATCAAGGTACTGGTCGAAGGGCAGCAACGCGCGCTCATCGACAGTGTGTCGACGTCTGATGCGGGCTATTTCGTGGCTGACTGGTCCGTACCCGATCCGGCTGCTGTACCGGAAGAGGGCAGCGAATCCGAGCCCGCGAAAGACCCGAAGGAACTCGAGGTGCTGGTGCGCTCGGTCACCAACATGTTCGATCAGTACGTGAAGATGAACAAGAAGGTGCCACCCGAAATACTGAGTTCCCTGACCGGCGTCGAGGATGCCGATCGGCTGGCGGACATGATCGCTGCGCAGATGTCGCTACGCGTCGAGGAGAAGCAGAACATTCTCGAGCTGTTCGACGTCTCCGAGCGGCTGGAGCACCTGCTGAACCTGATGGAATCCGAACTCGACATGTTGCAGGTCGAGAAGCGTATTCGCGGTCGCGTCAAACAACAGATGGAGAAGAGTCAGCGCGAGTACTACCTCAACGAGCAGATGAAGGCGATCCAGAAAGAGCTCGGGGACATGGACGATGTCCCGAACGAGACCGAGGAGCTGTCGCGCAAGATCGAGAAGGCCGGGCTTTCCAAGGAAGCTCACAAGAAGGCTACCGCTGAATTCAACAAGCTGAAGATGATGTCGCCGATGTCGGCCGAAGCCACGGTCGTCCGGAACTACATCGACACACTGGTTTCACTTCCGTGGAAGAAGAAATCCAAGCTCAAGAAGACGCTCGAAGAAGCCGAGGAAATCCTCGAGAACGATCACTACGGTCTCGAGAAGGTCAAGGAACGCATACTCGAATACCTTGCGGTCCAGAAGCGAGTGGGCCATGCCAAGGGACCGATCCTGTGTCTGGTCGGTCCTCCCGGCGTGGGCAAGACGTCGCTCGGTAAGTCGATTGCCCGGGCGACCGGCCGTCGCTTCAGCCGCATGGCGCTCGGCGGCGTTCGCGACGAAGCCGAGATTCGCGGTCATCGGCGTACCTACATCGGCTCGATGCCTGGCAAGATCGTGCAGAACCTGTCGAAGGTCAAGCGTCGTAATCCACTGATTCTGCTCGACGAGATCGACAAGATGTCGATGGACTTTCGAGGTGATCCGTCGTCGGCCTTGCTCGAGGTGCTCGACCCGGAACAGAACCACACGTTCACCGATCACTACCTCGAGGTCGAGTACGACCTCTCCGATGTCATGTTTGTCGCCACGGCCAACACCATGAACATTCCGGAACCGTTGCTGGACCGCATGGAGGTCATCCGCATTCCGGGCTATACGGAACTTGAAAAGTCGAACATCGCCGAACGCTACCTGCTGCCGCGCAAGATGAAGGACAACGGGCTCGAGCTGGAAGAGCTCGAAGTGCAGAGCGAGACTGTGCTGGAAATCATTCGTAGTTACACGCGTGAAGCGGGGGTCCGTAATCTCGAACGCGAGATCGCGAAAATCTGTCGCAAGGTCGTGCGTGAAGTGACCGGCAAGGAATCGCCCGCACAGGTTGTTGTCACGCCTGATAATCTTGACGATTACCTCGGTGTGCAACGCCACCGCTACGGCAGGGCCGAAAAGGAGAACAAGATCGGCCAGGTCACCGGTCTTGCCTGGACACAAGTGGGTGGGGAGCTCCTGTCGCTGGAGTCGGCTGTCGTGCCCGGCAAGGGCAAGCTTTCTTACACCGGACAGTTAGGCGATGTCATGCAGGAATCCATTCAGGCGGCCATGATGGTGGTTCGGAGTCGAGCCGATGCACTTGGCATCGACAAGGACTTTCACGAGAAGCTCGATATCCACGTGCACGTACCCGAGGGTGCGACGCCGAAAGACGGGCCGAGCGCAGGCGTCGGAATGTGTACGGCGCTGGTGTCGGCGCTTACTCAGGTTCCGGTACGGGCCAATGTGGCGATGACGGGCGAGATAACCTTGCGTGGTGAGGTGCTACCGATCGGCGGACTGAAGGAAAAACTGCTCGCAGCGCAGCGCGGTGGCATCGATACCGTGCTGATACCGAGCGAGAATGCCAAGGACCTGACCGAGATTTCTGACGAGATCAAGGATGGCCTCGATATCCGTCCCGTGCAATGGATAGACGAAGTTCTCGAGGTTGCACTGGCGAGTGCGCCGAGCCCCGCCGGTGAGAGTGAGGGCGGAGATTTACCGGAGCCAGTGCCGGGGAAGGGCGCTGACGAACACAAGGGCGACACCGGCGGCGTACGCCATCACTGACACATCCAGGCACTGTCGTCGCATGTCGTGAAGATGACACATGCGTCGAAGTGTGTCTGATAGGGCGTCAGAGCGGGCATTTTTGCCCGGCATGTCGTATCATTCGCCGGAAATTCATGCTGTATGCGCCTGAGAACTCAGGTGCTGGCGACGAAAATCAATCCGGTACAGGTTTGCTGTACAGCCAGATAACAAGAGCAAGACATGAACAAAGCTGAGTTTGTCGATGCAGTTGCAGCGAAGGCATCGTTGTCCAAGACGGACGCGTCCACGGCGGTCGATGCCGTACTGGATTGCCTGACGGATGCACTGAAAAATGGAGAACAGGTCACACTTGTCGGTTTCGGCACTTATCTGGTGCGGAAACGCGAAGCGCGAACCGGCCGCAACCCGCGAACTGGCGAGCCGCTGCAGATTGCAGCTTCGAACGCGCCGAGTTTCAAGGCTGGCAAAGCACTGAAAGATGCTGTAAACTAGGCCGGCTTGACCGGGGGCGATGCCCTCGGGCAAGGGTGCTTAGCTCAGCTGGTAGAGCATCGCCCTTACAAGGCGAGGGTCGGGGGTTCGATCCCCTCAGCACCCACCATATGTGGAGCGGTAGTTCAGTTGGTTAGAATACCGGCCTGTCACGCCGGGGGTCGCGGGTTCGAGTCCCGTCCGCTCCGCCACTCATGTTGACTGCCCGACTTCGTGCCTGACGCTCGTCTTGTGCGTCGAACTCGTCGAACTTCGGCGTGATCGACATACCGTCGTCACCGGGAACGGCAGTCACGGAAGAAGGGTGCTTCGGCACCCTTTTTTCTTGACGTAATCGGTAACACACATGCTTCTCGACCTTCGCGAGACCGTCAGGAACTCGAAGCCGATCAAGTACACGTTGATCACGCTGATCTGCATTCCGTTTGTCCTGTTCGGTATCGGCTCGTACTTCAGCGGCGGCAATGTGCCGACCATTGCCAAGGTCAACGGTGAGGAAATCACCCAGGTTCAGCTGGACGGTGCGGTACAGCAGCAGCGCAGCCGACTGGCGCAGATGTTCGGGGGCCGCCTGCCCGAGGGATTTGCCGACGATGCTGCGCTACGCGAGCAGGCGCTTGAGCAACTCGTGACCCAGCGGGTTCTCGAGGAAACGGTTGCCGAGCAGGGATTTGCGGTCGGTGATGCGACGCTGGGCAAGGCCATTCGCGAGCTGCCCGCGTTCCAGGTCGAGGAGCGTTTCGACAGTGAAACCTATCAGACACAGCTGCGCGCATCCGGATTGTCAGTTGCCGCTTTCGAACAGAGCTTCCGTGACGACACTGCCCTGAACCAGTTCCGCACGGGCATCATCGACACGAGCTTCACCTTGCCGAACGAGGCCGAGCGGCTGGACAAGCTCGCCCGGCAGACTCGCACGGTCGATGCCGTGAGGTTCGACCTCGAGGCCGCGAAGGAGGGCGTCGAGCCGAGTGAGGAGGAGATCACGGCTTACTTCGAGGAAAACAGCGAGAACTATGTTTTCCCGCCGCGCGCAAAAATCGAGTACATCGAACTCGACAGCGCGGCACTGGCAGATGCCTTCGACGTCACTGACGAGGAAGCGCGGGCACGCTACACGGAGAATGAGAGCACCTACATGCGACCTGAACAGCGGGAGGTCTCGCACATCATGGTGGAGCTCGACGCGGGTGCCGGTGATGGAGAACTCGCCGAGAAGCGGACTGTTCTCGACGCTGCAGCGGAACGCGTGGCCGGCGGTGAGGCATTCGCCGATGTCGCCGGTGAAGTCTCCGAGGACATCGGATCTTCCGGCATGGGCGGCAGTCTCGGGATCATCGCGGAAGGCTCGATAGGCGCGGAGTTCGATGCGGCGGTCAGTGCGCTCGCGAGCGAGGGTGATATTTCCGAAGCGGTCCGATCGGACTCCGGTCTGCACCTGATCCGTCTCGACAAGATCATCCCCGAGTCCGGCAAGCCGTTCGACGAAGTGCGTGAAGAGATCATTGCCGCGATGCGCGCCGAACAGGCCGATCGCGAGTACTTCGAGTTGAATGCCGAACTCGCAGAGCTCGTCTTCGACGAAAGTACGACCTTGCAACCGGCAGCCGATGCCGCTGGACTGGAAGTCCAGTCGACAGACTGGCTGGACGCCGACAGCATTGTCGAAGCCGGACCCGTACTCTCGACCCCTGCGGTTCTGGACGCCATCAACGACCCCGACATCCGTGAGGACGGCAACAATTCCGATCTGATCGAGGTGGGTCCGCGACATGTGATCGCGTTGCGTGTCACCGAAAGCGAAGACGAACGACCGAAGACGCTGGAAGACGTGCGCGAACAGCTCGTCGACGAGATCAAGAGCGAGCGTGCCGGCGAACAGCTCGACGCGCTCGCCGAGGCGGCTGAGGCAACGCTTTCGACGAGCGTCGATCCCGCTATCGACTTCGCGGACGAGTCGCTTGCCGAGGTGTTGGTGGGCGAAGTGCTCGATCGCCAGTCCGGCCTCTTCGACGGGCCGGTCATAGCCGGGATCTTCGCCCTGGCGCGACCGACCGACGGCGGCGGCCCGACAGGCATGGCCACCCTTGGCGACGGTGACAGACTTGTCTACATCCTGCGGGCCGTCGAAGATCCATCAGTCGACGAACCCTCGCCAGCCGAGGTTGATGAAACAGCCACTCCTCTTGCCGATCCCAGGCTTGGCGGAGTCGAGTTTCAGGCCTTGCTCGGGAGCTTGCGTGAGCAGGCCAAGGTCGATCTGAACCCGTAGATATCACGTTGAAGCACCGCTAATGGCTGAGTATCTTCGAGGAATGCGCAGATGAGTTTTGTCGCTGATTTCAGAGAGTTTGCGCTCAAGGGAAGCCTGGTCGACCTGGCGGTCGGCATCATCATCGGCGCTGCCATCAGCGAGATGGTCGGTGCGCTCGTCGACAATATCCTGATGCCGGTCATCGGTATCGTGATGGGAGGTGTCGACTTCAAGAGCTTGTCCGTCAACGTCGGCGACGCCGCCATCGGTTACGGCGCGTTCATTCAATCGTTTATCGATTTCACGATCATCGCTTTTGTCCTCTTTCTCATCATCAAGGCGATCGCGCGGGCGCGACGCGCGTTCGAGGACGAGCAGGTCGAGGCTGCTCCTGCGGACGTCGCGCTACTGACCGAGATTCGCGATCTCCTCAAGGCACAGCAGCGTTCCTGAGCCCCCGCTCAGGCGAGCCCGCTCAAGCGAGCCCGCTCAAGCGAGCCCGCTCAAGCGAGATTGGGCATCGCGACGACGTTGTAACCGCCGTCGACATAGATGATCTGTCCGGTGATGCCGCCCGCCATCGGTGAGGCGAGGAACGCCGCCGTGTCGCCGACTTGCTCGATCGTGGTGTTCTCACGTAGCGGCGAGACCGACGAGACGTGGCCGAGCAATTTCCGGAAGTCACCGATACCTGCCGCGGCGAGCGTCTTGATGGGGCCAGCCGAGATCGCATTGACCCGGATACCTTGTGGGCCGAGAGAATTCGCCATGAAGCGCGTGTTGGCCTCGAGCGACGCCTTGGCCAGGCCCATGACGTTGTAGTTCGGCATGGCCCGAACGGCGCCCAGATAGGAGAGGGTGATCAGCGATGCTCCGCGCCTGAGTTTGGGACGCGCGGCCTTGGCGAGTGCGGCAAAGCTGTAGGAGCTGACATCGTGGGCGATGCGAAACGATTCGCGATTGACCGAGTCGAGATAGTCTCCGTCGAGCGCTTCGCGCGGCGCGAAGGCCACGGCGTGAACCAGTCCATCGAAACCTTCACCCCACTGATCGTCAAGCTGCTGCATGAGTTGATCGATCTCGGTATCGTCCGAAACGTCACAGGGCAGCACCCGCTCCTCGGGCGTTCCGCAATCCGCTGCGAGGTCGACGACGCGCTGTCGGAGACGCTCGTTCTGGTACGTGAAGGCAAGCGTGGCGCCTTCCCGATACATCGACTGTGCGATGCCCCAGGCAATCGATCGCTTGCTGGCGACCCCGAATATCAATACGCGCTTTCCGTCGAGCATGCCGCTCATTCAAGTTTCCCGTGGTCGCCGAGCATGCGCTCGATCAAGTCTTCGAAGATGCACGATAGCGAGACGACATCGGCTGCGTCAACGCGCTCGTCGATCTGGTGGATCGTTGCGTTCAGCGGTCCGAACTCGACCACCTGGGCGCCGGTCAGTGCGATGAAGCGGCCGTCCGAGGTTCCGCCGCCCGTGTCCAGGCGTGCCGACACCCCGGTGCGAGCGTGGATGGCGGCCTGCAGAGAGGTGGTCAGAGTGCCCGCTTCGGTCGCGAACGGCTCGGCAGAATCCAACCACTCGATGGTTGCGTCGAGGCCGTGCTCCGTCCGTTGAAGGTCCAGCAGCGATGCAATCCTCGACTTGAGCGTCGCCGCTGGGCTGGCGGTGCCGTAACGCAGGTTGAAATCGACCCGGCAGGTGGCCGGAATGACATTGGTGGCACCGGTTCCAGCCTGGATGTTGGAGACCTGGAGCGTTGTCGGCGGGAAATTCTCGTCCCCCTCGTCCCACACCATGCTGTTCAGTACGCTGACGAAGCGCGCCGCATGATGGATGGGATTGTCGGCCAGATGCGGGTAGGCGACATGCCCCTGAATTCCCGATACGACAAGTGTGGCCCCTAACGAACCACGCCTGCCGTTGCGGATGATGTCACCAAAACATTCCGTACTGCTCGGTTCTGCCACGACACAGAAATCGATCTGTTCGCCGCGCGCCATCAATGTTCGAACCACATGGGCCGTGCCGGATATTGCCGGCCCTTCTTCATCACTGGTCAAGAGGATGGCGAGTGAGCCCTGGCGATGAGCATTGCGCTCGACGAAGCGTTCGCAGGCGGTGACCATTGCGGCCACACCACCCTTCATGTCGGCGGCCCCGCGGCCGACGATCTGCCCTGCGGCTTCTTCCGCCGCGAACGGCGGCGAGCTCCAGAGTGCTTCGTCCCCCGTTGGCACGACATCGGTGTGGCCGGCAAATACCATCAGCGGCGCACGCTCGCCGATGCGGGCCCAGAGATTCTCGACACCGCCCGCGGGCATGCGCTCGATGCGGAATCCGAGGGCGTCGAGTCGTGCGGCGATCAGCGCCTGGCAGCCATGATCGGCAGGTGTGACCGACGGCCGACGGACCAGTTCGCGCAGCAACGCGACGACGCCAGTGTCATCTTGCATCAGATGGTCTCGATCAACTTTTCCGACAGGTGCTTGCGAACCTCCGGATCAACCACGGGACCGCCACCGGGCATGCCGATGTAGAAGACATCGTCGATCCGCTCGCCCAGTGTCGCGATGCGTGCGGCATGCACTGTCACACCGGCGTCGAGGAGCAAACGGCCGATGCTCGAGAGAATGCCCGGCCGGTCAGATGCCTTGATGCGCAAGGCTGTCAGGGAGAGCTCCTCGGAATCATCGTAGGTCACTTGCGTGGAGATGTCGAAGTGGCGCAGACGCCTCGACGGGCGGCGCGTTGCGAGTGACGGAATATCTCTTGGTGCACACAGGGCCTGCAGCAGGCTGCTACGGATCTCTTCGATGCGGACCGGATCATCGATGAGTGAGTTGTCCGCCTCGAGCACGTGAAAGGTATCGAGCGCAAAGCCTGCAGCCGTCGTGTTGATGGTCGCCGAGAGCACGTCGAGGGTCAGTGCTTCCATCATCGTCGCGATCAGCGCGAACAGAGCCTCATCGTCGGTGGTGTAGATCAGGATCTCGGTGGAGCCGCGAGAAGTCGAGTGGCGCAGCGAGACCAGCGGTTCGGGTGAATCGTAGGCGGCGAGGAGTATCTCGGTGTGGCGGGCGATCTCGTTGGCCTGATACTGACGGAAGTAGGCGTCGCCGAGACTGCTCCACAGCAACTCACGACGCGGATCGTCTACATAGGGCGCATTCATGAGCGCCACCGTGCGTGCCTGGCGTCGCGCAATGACCGTTTCTTCACCGAGCGGGTCGTCCAGACCTCGTTCCAGGATCAGGCGTGCGTGACGGTGCAAGGACTGCAGAAGACTCTGCTTGAACGAATTCCAGAGCTCGGGATTGGTTGCGCGAATGTCCGCGACAGAGAGCAGGTAGAGATGATCGAGGCGTTCCAGCGTGCCGACCTTTCGTGAGAATTCAAGTTGTACGGCCGGGTCGTCTATGTCCTTCGTCTGCGCTGTCATCGACATCAACAGGTGATGCCGGACCGTCCATTCCAGGAGCCTGGCCTCGTGCGCGTCGAGCCCATGATCTTGCGCGAACTCAGCGGCATCGACCGCGCCGAGCTCGCTGTGATCGCCACCTCGGCCCTTGGCGATATCGTGGAACAGGCCGCTGAGCAAGAGCGTGCTCGGTCGGGCCAGTTCTTTCATGACAAGGTGACAGTGGGGCAATTCGCCGGCATGTTTCTCGAGCGAGAAACGCCGCAGGTTGCGAATGACCAGAATGGTGTGTTCATCCACCGTATAGATATGGAACAGGTCGTACTGCATGCGACCGACGATGGCATCGAAAGCGGGCAGATAGGCTGCGAGCACGCCGTCGCGGTTCATCATGCGCACCGTTCTGACCAGTTTCCGGGTGTTCCGGAAGATCGCCAGGAACAGCGAACGGGTGACCGGATCGCTGCGGAATCGGTCGTTTATCAGGTTGAGATGCTTGCGAATGAGACGCACGGTATGCGAGCGCAGCGTGATTGCCTCGTCCGTCTCGCTATAGACAAGGAAGATCTCGAGCAACGCCGGCGGGTAGTGCAGGAAGACGTCCTCGTTGGCGACCTCGAGGTAGCCGTTGCGGAGCTGAAAGCGCTTCCCGACGGGGGTAACCGGTGCTGCCGCCGTGACGCCGGAGATGATGCCGCCGAGTCCCTGCAGGACGATCTCGTTCAGGCGTTGCAAGGACATGACCGTGCGGTAGTAGCGCTGCATCAATGTTTCGATGGCGCGATTGTTCGTATCGTCGGCGTACCCGAAGGCATGCGCGATGTCCTTCTGATAGTCGAACAACAGTCGATCTTCGCGGCGCCCGGCGAGATGGTGCAGAAGATAGCGGATACGCCAGATCAGTTCGAGTCCACCGCGCAGGGAGACCAGTTCGTCCTGATCGAGCAGACCGTGTTCGACCAGCGGCTCCAGGCCGGATTGATCGAACAGCCGCCGGCTGACCCAGGCAATGGTCTGAAAATCCCGCAGGCCGCCGAGACTTTCCTTGACGTTGGGCTCGAGTCGATAGGCGTTGTCGTGAAAACGGGCTCGGCGGGCTTTCTGTTCATCGAGCTTGGCGGCGAGAAAGGCCGCGGGTGGCCAGATGTGTGCCGGCGAGATGACACTGTCCATCAATCGTTTCAGCTCTGCCGAGCCGCATAACAGCCGTGCCTCGATCAGGTTGGTCACGACCGTGATATCGGCTGCCGCCTCGATCTCGCATTCCGGGACTGTGCGAACGCTATGGCCAATCTCGATGCCGAGATCCCACAGACCAGTCAACCAGGCAGAGAGCCGCTCGGTGACGTCCGCATCGTCGCGCTGCGGAATCAGGACAGCGATATCGATATCCGAACGGGGGTGCAACTCCCCCCGACCGTAGCCCCCGACCGCGAGCAGGGCCAGGCCGTCGAAAGCCGCGCCTTCGCTCGCCCACAGGCGTGTGAGCACGCGATCGACCACGGCGGTGCGAATGGCCAGGAGCGTCGACGCCGCCGCGCCCTGCTCGAAGCGCTCGTGCGTCAGGCGTGAGCCAAGAGCCAGCGCTTCGCGCCATGCGGCAGGCTCGTGCGGGGCAGGGTCTTTCAGCCCGGGTGCGGCGCTTTCGACATCGATCTCCCCATCCAGGACGGCATCGACGGCGGCGACCACGCTCGCGATGTCAGCGTCGGCCGGGCGCTGCTCTGGCCAGCTGTCGATCATGTGCAGACAACGAGCTTCGAACTGTCGGGCTTCAAAGGGTTTGCCCTTCGGCCAGCGTCAAGAGTTCGAAGCCTTCCTCGGTCACGTGCACGGTGTGCTCCCATTGAGCAGACAGGGAACGATCCCTGGTGACGACTGTCCAGCCGTCTGCGAGCACGCGGGCGTGTCGCTTGCCCTGATTGATCATGGGTTCGATCGTGAAGGTCATGCCGGCCCGCAATTGCACGCCGGTTCCCGGCTTGCCGTAGTGCAGTATCTGCGGATCTTCGTGAAAGGCTGCGCCGATGCCGTGCCCGCAGTATTCCCTGACGACGGAATAACGTTTGCTTTCAGCGCAGATCTGGATGGCGTGTCCCACGTCGCCCAGGGTCACGCCCGGGCGGACCGTGCGAATACCTTGAACCATGCACTCGTAGGCCGTCTCGCACAGGCGACGCGCATGGGGTGCGACGTCGCCGACGTAGTACATGCGACTGGTATCGCCGAACCAGCCATCCTTGATGACCGTGACGTCGATGTTGACGATATCGCCCTTCCGCAGGATCCGCTCGCCGGGTATGCCATGACAGATCTGCTGATTCACCGAAATGCAGGTGGCATGCTGATAGCCCTTGTAGCCTATCGTTGCGGGAACGGCTTGCTGCTCGTCGACGATGTACGCATGGCACAGTCGGTCGAGTTCTCCGGTGGTGACACCTGGCAGGACGTGACTGCCTATCATGTCGAGCACGTCGCTCGCGAGGCGCCCCGATACGCGCATTTTCGCGATCTGTGCGGGCGACTTCAGCGTGATGGCCATACGGAAGGCGGTGGTCGTTTTTCTGAAAGGCGCGAGTGTACCTTGCTGGCGCATATCGTGTTATAAAGTCGGGCTCGGTGGAGCTGCGTGCGTGAGAAGCACAGGTTCTGCCGAAATTCGCACGCGGATTACCGGATTCCGGCCGGGGTGCCTGAACGTCGTCTTTGCCGAGCATCGCTTGGCAGACCCGCAAGGGGACGGCAATCGGGTCGGTCGGGAGTCGCCGCGGAGGCTCAACCCTGAAACCGGAAGAAATATTATGGTCGACGTCACCATGCGTCAGATGCTCGAGGCGGGCGTCCACTTCGGACACCAGACCCGTTACTGGGCACCCAAGATGGCGCCGTACATCTACGGCGAACGCAACAATATTCACATTTTCAACCTCGAAAAGAGCCTGCCCGCTCTGGACGAAGCCGCCAATTATGTCGGCAAGATCGCCGCGAAGAACGGCCGTGTCCTGTTCGTCGGCACCAAGCGTGCGGCGCGTGATCCTCTCAAGGAGGCGGCCGACAGCTGCCGCATGCCTTACGTCAACCGTCGGTGGTCCGGCGGGATGATGACCAACTTCAAGACGGTCAAGCAGTCTGTCAAGCGCCTGCTAGAACTCGAGGCCATGCGCGATGACGGCGGCATGGAGCGGCTCTCCAAGAAGGAAGCTCTCGGGCTGCAGCGCGAATACGAAAAGCTCGACCGCGGCATGGGCGGCATCAAGAACATGGAGCGCCTGCCTGACGCGCTGTTCGTCGTCGACGTCGGGCATGAGCGTATCGCCATAACGGAAGCCAACAAGCTCGGTATTCCTGTCGTCGCGGTCGTCGACACCAACTGCACGCCGGATGGCATCGATTACGTCATACCGGGCAACGATGACGCCATTCGAGCCATACAGCTCTACGTCGGCGCCATTGCCAAGGCGATCCAGGACGGGCGACGGTCGTCCGGCAAGCTCGACGAGGAAGAAGCCGCAGCGGCCGATAGTGCAGCCGCGGCACCAGTGGTCGATGCATCCGCCGAAGGCGAAGCTGTTGCCGCCGCAGCCGATGCACCCACTGATGCATCCAGTGAAGCGCCCGCCGTTGCGACCGCAGCGCCTGCGACCGAGCCGGTCGCCGAACCCCAGGTTGCCGCCGCAACCGAGGCCGTTGGCACCACACCCGACGCGGCGCCTGCCGTCGCTGACGCAGCAACGCCTGCCGTAGCGACACCTGCCGCAACGGCACCTGAGCCCGAAGCCGCTCCTCAAGCTGCCCCCCAGGCAACCCCTCAGGCAACCCCTCAGGCAACCCCTCAGGCAGCGGCCCAGGCAGCGACCCAGGCAGCGACCCAGGCGGCACCCGAGGCAGCGGCCGAAGCTGCAGCCCAGGCGGCGACTCCAGCCGCCGCTGTCGCCGAAGCCGACACCGCCGCAGACGCGGCTCCGTCGACGGGCGCCGAGGCGTCGGCCGATGAGGCATCTGCAGGCCCCACGACCTGATTCATCCCGTTAACCAGGATCACGACAGGAACACGACATGACGATCTCCGCAGGCCAGGTGAAAGAGCTCCGCGAGCGAACCGGTGCCGGCATGATGGAATGCAAGAAGGCGCTGACCGAGGCGGGTGGCGACATGGAGTCTGCCATCGAGCAGATGCGCATCTCGGGCCTCGCCAAGGCAGACAAGAAGTCCGGCAATACGGCGGCCGAGGGGGTCGTCGCGATTGCCATGGCTGACGATCGCAGCCGGTTCGGCATGGTCGAGATCAACAGCCAGACCGATTTTGCCGCCAAGGCCGCCGACTTCATCGCCTTCACTGACAAAGTTACCCGGGCGGTGCTGGACGACCAGCCCGCGAGTGTCGATGACATCGTCGTCGACGGCCAGCCGGTCGAGGAAGCGCGGAAGACGCTCGTCGCCAAGATCGGTGAGAACATTCAGGTTCGCCGCCAGGTGTCGGGTGCAAGCGACGGTGGCCACTACGGCGAATATTCGCACGGTGGCCGTATCGGCGTCGTCACCGAACTCGAAGGCGGTGATGCCGCACTGGCCCGTGACATCGCCATGCATGTCGCGGCCAGCAAGCCCGTCTGCGTCGACGAAAGCGGTGTTCCGGCCGAGTTGCTCGAGAAGGAGAAAGCGATCCTGATCGCCGAGGCGGCCGACAGTGGCAAACCTGCGGAGATCATCGAGAAGATGGTGCAGGGGCGCATGCGCAAGTATCTGGCCGAGGTAACCTTGCTCGGTCAGCCCTTCGTGAAAGATTCCGATCAGACGGTCGCCCAGCTTCTGAAGGCGGCTGGCGCGACAGTGCGCGGTTTTCACCGATTCGAAGTCGGTGAGGGTATCGAGAAGAAAGAGGAGAATTTTGCCGAGGAAGTCATGGCGCAGGTGCGAGGCAGTTGAGCCTGGTGTGACGATACCGAGTCGCGCGCCGTTGCCACGTTGGACATCAGGAGACCAAGGGTGTTCGTCGCGGCAGAAGCTGGCATTGTTGCAGTAAGGTGTCGAGAAAGCCGGGTGCGTCCCGGCTTTCTCGCGTAGAGCATTCCGAAACGAGCCTCACGAGCGTAGAACGCATGACGATGGAACCCGCTGTTGTCGCCCGCCCCGTCTTCGGCCGTATCCTGCTCAAGCTGAGCGGCGAGGCCTTGATGGGTTCACTGGACTACGGCATTGATCCGGCCTACATTCGCCGGATTGCGGCTGAAGTCAAGGCGGTGAGTGATCTCGGTGTAGAGCTTGCCATGGTCATCGGTGGCGGCAACATATTCCGGGGTGCCGGCCTCGCCGAAGCCGGTATGGATCGCGTGACTGGCGATCACATGGGCATGCTCGCGACGGTCATTAACTGCCTGTCCATGCAGGATGCGCTCGAGACGCAGGGAGCTTACTGCCGCGTGATGTCGGCCTTGCCGATCAATGCGGTCTGCGAAGATTACATCCGGCGCCGAGCGGTTCGTCACCTCGAGAAGGGGCGTATCGTCCTGTTCGCTGCGGGTACCGGCAATCCGTTCTTCACCACCGATTCCGCAGCGAGTCTGCGGGCTGTGGAAGTGGGCGCTGACCTCATGGTGAAGGCCACCAAGGTCGATGGCATCTACGACAAGGATCCGAAGCGATTCAGCGATGCCGTACGCTATGAGACCGTGAGCTTCGACGAAGCGCTGCAGAAGCGGCTCGGTGTCATGGATCAGACGGCGATCGTCATGTGCCGCGACAACCGCCTGCCGGTGAAGGTTTTCAACATGAACAACGAAGGCGACCTGATGCGTCTCGTGATGGGCGAGAACGTCGGTACCACCGTGACGGATGCGAACACATGATTGACGATATTCACAAAGACGCAAAGCTTCGCATGACCAAGAGCGTCGAGTCGCTGGAAAGCGATCTGGCGCGCACGCGCACCGGGCGAGCGCACCCGAGCTTGCTGGAAAGTGTGAAGGTGGACTACTACGGAGCCGAGTCACCGCTCAGCGCCGTCGCCAACATCAACACCGAAGATGCGCGAACCCTGACTGTTACCCCTTGGGAGCAGTCGATGGTCAAGGCGGTCGAGAAGGCCATCATCGACAGTGATCTCGGTCTGAATCCGAACACCGCGGGCACCGTCATCCGGGTGCCGGTGCCGCCCATGACGGAGGAGCGACGGCGGAACATGGTGAAGCTGGTCAAGGCAGAAGCGGAGAACGCGAGAGTCGCGGTCCGCAACATCCGCCGCGATGCCAACAGCGACCTCAAGGAGCTGGAAAAGGAGAAGGAAATCTCCAAGGACGAGCTGAAGCGTGGTGAGGATCGGATCCAGAAGTTGACGGACGAATCGGTGGCGGCGATCGATGCATTGCTCGTCAGAAAGGAAGCCGATCTGATGGAAGTCTGATGTCATCAGGCAAGTCGCCCGTCGGAGAAGATGCAACGTCCTGCGCGCACCGCATTCCGCGCGACGTACCCGCAGAGGCGGCTGCCGCGCCTGCTGTCGAGCCTTCCTTCGCCGAAGCGCAAGACATGATGAGCAACGCGATGCCTCGTCATGTCGCCATGATCATGGACGGCAATGGCCGCTGGGCCCGGCAACGCGGCAGGCCCAGAGCCAGCGGACATCAGGCGGGTTTTCGCGCGACGCGCGAAATCGTCGAAGCCTGTGGGCATCGCGGCATCGAGGCGTTGACGCTGTTCGCGTTTTCTTCCGAGAACTGGCGCCGTCCTGAAACCGAAGTCGGTCTCCTGATGGACTTGTTCCTGCGCGCGCTGAATAGCGAGGTAGACAAGCTCGGGGACAACAACGTGCGTATCCGTTTCATCGGCGATCTCACGGCGTTCCAGCCTCGACTGCAACGCGAGATGCAGAATGCCGAGGTGCAGACAGCGGGAAATACAGGCCTGCGACTTGCGGTCGCGGTCAACTACGGCGGGCGCTGGGATATCGTCAACGCTGCGCGCTCGCTCGCGCATGACGTGGCGGACGGCAAGATTGCGCCGGACGATATCGATATCGAAGCTTTCTCGGCCAGGGTCACGCTTGCAGATGTACCTGAGCCCGATCTGTTTATCCGGACCGGCGGCGAGAAGCGCATCAGCAACTACCTGTTGTGGCACCTCGCTTATACGGAGCTGTATTTTACCGACGTGTTGTGGCCGGACTTCGACAACGACGAACTCGGACGTTCACTGGACTTCTATGCGGGGCGTCAGCGCCGTTTCGGACGCACGGGCGATCAATTGAGTAGCGCACATGCCCAGGGATAGGGTTCTGACGGCCATTGTCCTGTTGGTCGTCTTTGCCATCGATCTGTTCTATGCCTCCATCGACGTCTTTGCCCTCGTGCTCGGGCTGCTCGTCGCCGCGTCCGCCTGGGAGTGGAGCCGTCTTGCCGGGGTCGAGAACGAGCACGGGCAGACAGCCTTCGGTGCTCTCGTCGGCCTCGCCGCACTTGTCTGTCTCTATCTTCCTCAGTCTGAAGGGTTCATTCGCTGGGTCATGCTTGGCGGCTTGTTGTTCTGGCTCTCCGTGCCCGCTGCGTTTTATCTGTTGCCCGCTCTGGCACCGATAGAGCGAGCGAGCAGCAGGCAGCTCTTGACGGGTGCGGTGCTGTTCATCATTGCGGCTCTCGCGATGCAATACCTGCACAGCCAGGCAGAGCATGCCTCGCCGTTGCTCTTGCTCTACGCTCTCTCGATCGTCTGGCTGATGGACATCGGTGCCTACGTGAGCGGGCGCCAGTTCGGTCATCGCAAGCTCGCTCCGCTGATCAGCCCGGGCAAGACCTGGGAAGGTGTCTTTGGCGGAGCTGCGGCGACAATGCTCGCAATGCTTGTCGTGTTGCTGGTGGTCGACTGGCCTGACGGCGTGATCGTGCGTGTTGTCGTCGCGACCGTGTTCGCTGCGGCCGCCTCTGTCATCGGCGACCTCTACGAGAGTCGTATCAAGCGCGCTGCCGGACGCAAGGACAGCAGCCGCTTGCTACCCGGTCATGGCGGTGTCCTTGATCGAATCGACGGGGTACTCGCGGCGCTGCCAGTGTTCGCCTTCGTCTGGGCATGGTGGTGATGAGGACACGCTGTCGAGTGCTGCAACAGGAGTTCGCTCGATGACGAGCACCAGCGAACGTCGATCAGTCGCATTGCTCGGCTCGACAGGCTCTGTCGGCAATAGCACGCTTGACGTGATCCGGCGTCATCCCGATCGCTACCAGGTGCGGGCGCTGTCGGCGAACACAAGCGTCGCTGCTCTGGCCGAGCAATGTATCGAGTTCCGTCCCGAGCGCGCGGTCATGCGTGACGCGGATGCCGCCAGCCAACTGGCGTCGCTGCTTCGAGAGCAGGGGGTCGATACGCGGGTGGAGGCAGGTGAGGACGCTCTCGTCTCGATCGCCGCCGATCCTCAGGTCAATACGGTCGTCGCGGCGATCGTCGGCGCTGCCGGCCTGCTGTCGACTCTCGCGGCGGCCGAATCGGGGAAACGCCTGCTGCTGGCGAACAAGGAAGCGCTGGTCATGAGCGGCAAGCTCCTGATGCAGGCTGCCGAAGCCTCGGGCGCAGTCATCTTGCCGCTCGACAGCGAGCACAACGCCATTTTCCAGAGTCTTCCCGCGACGTCGCAGGGCGTCACGACGCGAGGCGTCGAGAAAATACTGCTGACGGCGTCTGGTGGTCCGTTTCGCAATACAACGCTCGAAGCGCTCTCTGTTGTGACGCCGCAACAGGCCCTGGCTCACCCGAACTGGTCGATGGGACCAAAGATCTCGATCGATTCGGCAACGCTGATGAACAAGGGTCTGGAGGTGATCGAAGCCTGCCACCTGTTCGCGGTCGACGTCGACGATATAGAGGTCATCGTGCACCCGGAGAGCATCATTCACTCGATGGTGCGATACCACGACGGGTCGGTGGTTGCCCAGCTCGGCCGGCCGGACATGCGGACTCCCATCGCCCATGCGCTCGCCTGGCCCGACCGGATCGACTCGGGCGTCAAGCCGCTGGATTTTCTCGAAGTGGCAGGCTTGCATTTTGAAAAACCCGATACGAATCGCTTCCCCTGCCTGGCGCTGGCGATCGACGCGCAGCGCACAGGTGGCTCGGCGCCGGTGGTTCTCAACGCCGCCAACGAGGTCGCTATCGATGCGTTTCTCGAAGGACGTGTCTCATTTCTGCAACTGCCCGAGCTCGTCGCGGACACGCTCTCAAGGTCAAAAATATCCCCGGCCGCCGATTTGCCCACTATCATTGCTGCTGACGCCGACGCCCGTCGGCTTGCCCGCGAACTACTGAAAGGTTCATGTTCGGCAACGTAGCGTTCAGCGCCCTCGCCTTCATTGTCGCACTCGGGTTTCTCGTGGCCATCCACGAGTTCGGGCACTTCTGGGTTGCTCGTCGCGTCGGCATCAAGGTACTGCGCTTCTCGGTCGGATTCGGCAAGCCGCTGTATTCGCGGAAGCTCGGTGCTGACGACACTGAATTCGTCGTGGCAGCGATTCCGCTCGGCGGCTATGTGAAGATGCTCGACGAACGCGAGGCACCGGTCCTGGCGGGTGAACGACATCGGGCGTTCAACGCGCAGCCGCTCTGGGCGCGAAGCGCTGTCGTCATCGCCGGGCCTGTGGCAAATTTTCTCGTCGCCATCCTTGCTTACTGGGTGGTCCTGACGATGGGCATCAGCGGGATCGCACCGCTGGTCGGCCCACCTGTCCCGGGTTCCGCCGCCGCCGCCGCAGGCTTCGAATACGAAGACCGGATCAGATCCGTCGACGGTGTCCTGACAGAGACCTGGACGGATGCTCGCATCGCTTTGCTCGAATCCGCGCTCGATATCGAGGCGCCACTCGACATCAGCGTCGAGACCAGCGGCGGAGAGGTATTGACGCGCCGTCTCGCGGTAACCCAGGACAACATGCTGAAGGCTGACGGCGATGCGGTTGCAGGCCTTGGTTTCACGGCCTGGTGGCCCGAGGTCGATGCGATCGTCGGTGCTGTCAGCGAGGACAGTGCGGCCTCTCGCGCGGGGCTTGCAATCGGTGACCGGGTGCTGTCGGTCGACGACGCGCCGATAGCGAACTGGCGCGCCTTCGTCGAAGCCGTACAGCCCGCTGCAGGCAAATCGCTTTCACTCGGTATCGAGCGGAACGGCCGCGAGATCGAGGTTGCGATCACACCAGAGCCGGTGACGGTCGGCGCCCGGGAGATCGGGCGCATCGGCGTGTCCGAGACGCAGTCGGCTGCGCTGTCGTCGAAGGCCGACGTCACCGTTCGATACGGACCGTTCGAGGCTGTCGGCGGGGCCGTCGCGCGTACCTTCAACATGTCGCTGCTGACCTTGCGGATGCTGGGCAAGCTGCTTGTTGGACAAGCCTCGCTGGATAACATCAGCGGTCCCATCAGCATCGCCCAGGTGGCCGGGCAGACCGCGAGTGTCGGACTCGATCACTACATCAATTTCATTGCACTCATCAGCATCAGTCTCGGCGTGTTGAACCTCTTGCCGGTGCCGATCCTCGATGGCGGGCACTTGCTGTATTTTGCTGCCGAGGCCGTCCGCGGGCGCCCGCTTTCCGAGCGGGTCCAGTTGTGGGGGCAACAATTCGGAATAGTCGTGCTCGGTGGGCTTATGTTCCTGGCTTTCTACAACGACATCTGGCGCCTTGTGCAATGAAGCCCTGTGCAATGATGACTTGTGCAATGAAGACTTGTGCAATGATGACTTGTGCAATGAAGACTTGTGCAATGAAGGGGACACGCGCCAACCGCCGGCAAGCCTCGTCGCTCTGGAGCGCCGTCCTGTGCGTGATGCTGCTCGTTGCCAGTGCCGGTATCACGCCGGTGTTTGCGCAGCAGATCGTCACGGCTGCCGGCCCGTTCACTGTCTCGGACATCGTCGTCGAGGGCAATGAACGGATCGATCTCGGCACCATACTGACCTATCTGCCGGCTCGCGCACGTGATCGCTTCGATCCCGCGACCGATGGCCCGCGCGCGGTCAGAGCCTTGTATGAAACCGGTCTCTTCGACGATGTTGCCGTGCTCAGGCGGGATCAAGATGTGCTGGTGGTAAGAGTCGTCGAACGGCCGGCGATCGGCAGCATCGAGATCGACGGCAACAAGAAGATTCCCACCGATGAACTCGAGTCGTCGTTGCAACGCGCCGATATCGCCCTCGGTCGCGTCTACAACCGCTCGATCCTCGAGAGCATCGAGCGGGAGCTGCGCCGGGTCTACTTCAGTGCCGGCAACTACGGTAGTCGCATCGATATCGATGTGCAGCCGCTCGAGCGCAACCGGGTAGCGCTCGCTATCGACATCGTCGAGGGCGCTGTCGCGCGAATCGAACACATCAATATCGTCGGCAACAAGAGCTTTACAGAGGAAACGCTGCTGGATCTGCTGCAGTCGAGCGAGAAGACCATCAACCCCTTCAGTTCGGCTGACGAATACTCGCAAGTGAAGCTCTCCGCCGACATCGAGACCTTGCGGTCGTTCTATCAGGACCGCGGCTATATCCGTTTCGACGTCGACTCCACGCAAGTTTCGATCTCGCCTGACAAGCGTGACATCTTCATCGTCATCAACATTCGCGAAGGCGAACGCTACACCCTGCGCGAAACGACCTTGAGTGGATCCTTTGAATTGCCCGAGGAAGAACTCCGCGCACTCATCGACGTTCGGCCGGGCGACGTCTTTGCGCGGAAAGACATCGTCGAGAACAGCAACGCCTTGACCGACCGGCTTGGCCAGGACGGGTTTGCCTTTGCCGAGGTCGATGTACTGCCCGACATCGACGACGAATCGCGGGATGTCGGCCTGAATTTCGTCGTTCGGCCGGGCAAGCGGGTGTACGTCAGACGCATCACCTTCACAGGTCAGTACAAGACACGCGACGAGGTACTTCGACGCGAGATGCGGCAACTCGAAGGCAGCCGCTTCTCGCCAGCACTGGTCAACCGCTCTCGTATCCGCCTGCAACGGCTTCCGTTCATGCAGAGCGTGAGTATCCGCACACCGCGAGTGCCCGGATCCGAAGATCAGGTCGATCTCGAGGTCACCGTCGAGGAGGGGCCATCAGGTTCCTTCAGCGCCGGTGTGGGATACAGTTCCGACAACACCGCATCCCTCAATCTCGCCTTCAGCCAGGAGAACCTGTTCGGCTCGGGTGAAAGCCTGCAGTTCTCGCTGGACAGTTCCAGTTCAGCGCGACAGTTGTCGCTCTCCGTCCGCGATCCGTATTTCACGGATGACGGTATCAGCCGGACCGTGAGTGCTTTCATCAGGCAGCGAGACAACGATAGTTCCAGTCGATCGCGTTACGACGCGAGTTCACGCGGTGCAAGCTTGTCTTTCGGAGTCCCGCTCAGCGAGTTCTCGACCTTCCGGATCGGTGCCGGTTATGAACGCACGGAAATCGGCACGACTGCGGGCACGCCGGATGACATCAACGCCTTCGTCGATGAGAACGGCGACACCTACGACGTTTTCGATATCAGCACCGGGTTTTCCTACGACACTCGTAACCGGACCGTTTTTGCGACCCGCGGCGCGCTCAACCGCTTGTCGCTCGAAGTATCTGTTCCGGGTAGTGACCTGACCTACTACAAGCTGGGCTACGGCCTCGAATATTTCATTCCGATCACCGATCGCTACACCTTCTCGACTACCTTGCGAGTAGACGCTGGGCGAGGTTTCGGTGACTTCGAGACGCTGCCGTTCTTCAAGCGCTATTTTGCAGGCGGTGTGCGCACTCTGCGTGGCTATCGAACCGGTTCGCTCGGACCGAAGGACTCGCTCGGCAATGCCAGCGGTGGAGATTTCCGGACACTCGGTACGGTCGAAATCGTGTTTCCGCCACCCTTTGTCGAGGAACCCGGGGCCACCAGATTCAGCCTTTTCACCGATTTCGGCAGTGTCTACCGCGAGTACGAGGACTTCGACATCGATGATTTCAGGGCTACCTACGGCGTCGCCTTCGTCTGGTTGTCGCCTGTCGGGCCATTGACATTCAGCCTTGCCTACCCCTATAACGAAAGGGCGGATGACAGGCTGCAGGACTTTCAGTTCACCATCGGGTCGATTTTCTGAGTGTGTTCGTCGTGAACATGATCGAACCCCGTTCAGTGGCCAGCCGCCTTCGAGCCAGCCGCGTTGGAGCCAGCCAGTGAATGCACTGTCGAGGACCGGAGCGTTGCCCGTCGTTGCCAGAATCGTCGTTGCCAGACCTGTCGTTCTCTGGCTCGTGATTCTGTGTGCATCCCTGTTGTCGGTCGAGGGCAGGGCGCAATCGCTTCCTGACAGGGCGGGTGGCGGAAGTCGTATCGGTTTCGTGGACATTCCCTACCTTATCGATCGCGCGCCACAGGCGCTCGAGGCGGAAAAGCGTCTCGAGGCTGAATTTGCACCGCGCCAGGCCGAACTGGAAATGCAACGTGCCGAGCTTGCCCGTCTGGCGGCACGCCTTGGCGACCCAGAGTCGACAGATTCGGAAGACGAGCGCGAGATGCTCGATCGCGAGACGCGCGGGCTGGAGCGCAGGATCAAGCGCAGCGAGCAGGACTTTCGAGAAGAGCTGAACATCCAGAAGAACGACGAGTTCAAGAAGGTCCGTGTGCTCGTGCTCGAGTCGATCGCGAGTTTCGGCCAACAGCATGACTACGATCTGATCGTCAGCGACGGTGTGTTGTTCGCCAACGGTCGTATCGATGTCACCGAACGCATACTCGAATCGTTGTTGCGTGAGGATGCCCAACTGCGTTCGGCGAATTGAGTTCGCGCCGACTGACGCTCGCCGAGCTCGCAGAGACACTCGATTGCGATCTACGCGGTGACGGCTCCCTGAGCGTCATGGGCCTTGCGCCTATCGAGAGCGCTGGTCCTGACGATCTTTCGTTTGTCGTCGATACCCGTTGGCAGTCCCGGCTTGGCGGCACCCGTGCCGGCGCTGTCATCGTGCCGGAGGCGCTGGTGGACGCGGCACCCGGAGCCTGCCTCGTCGCTGCTGACCCTTATGCAGCCTTTGCCTCGGCCTCCTGGCTGTTCGCGCCGGATGAGCAGCTTCAGGAAGGGATCGACTCGAGTGCCCGGATCGATGCGACGGCAAGCGTTGCCTCGAGTGCGTCGATCGGCGTCGGCGTTGTCGTGGGTGCCGGAAGCGTCATCGGCAGGCAGTCGACGATCGAAGCTGGTTGCGTTATCGGTCGAAATTGCCGGATTGGTGCCGGCACGCGACTCTTTCCGCGCGTGGTCCTCGGTGATGATGTGACGATGGGCGAGCAGTGCCGAGTCCAGAGCGGTGCCGTCATCGGCAGTGAGGGCTTCGGGTATGCCCGCGTGGCGGCCGGATGGCAGCCCATTCGGCAAAGTGGTGGTGTCGTTCTGGGCGATCGTGTGCATGTAGGCGCCAACAGCACCATTGATCGAGGTGCGATGGAATCCACCACGATCGCCGACGGCGTCATCCTCGACAATCAGATTCAGATTGCTCACAACGTCCGTATTGGCGAGAATACGGCGATAGCAGGTTGCACCGGTATTGCCGGCAGCACGCGCATCGGTCGCGACTGCATGATCGGCGGAGCCTGTAACATCGTCGGGCACATCGACATCGCCGACGGTGTGATTCTCAATGCCGCATCGCTGGTCACACGGTCGATAGGAGAATCGGGTCGTTACGGTTCGGGTACGCCGCTTCAACCCGTACGTCAGTGGCGACGAAGTTTTGCGGCCTTTGGCCGGCTTGACGAACTTGTCCGCCGGGTTCGCCGGCTGGAAAGACGAACGGGAAACGAGGAATCCTGACTTGGAAGCGCTGGACGACATCCGCGAGATTCTCAAGTACCTGCCACATCGCTACCCGTTCCTGATGGTGGATCGCGTGTTGTCGTTCGAGCAGGGAAAGTCCCTGACGGCGATCAAGAACGTGACCTTCAACGAACCGATCTTCACCGGCCACTTCCCGCAGTCGCCGGTGTTCCCGGGTGTGCTCATCCTCGAAGCCCTCGCACAGGCTTCGGCCTTGCTTGCCTTCAAGAGCATGGACGGCTATCCGAGCGAGAAGACGCTCTACCTGCTCGTCGGGATCGACGCGGCGCGTTTCAAGCGTCAGGTCACACCGGGTGATCGCATGCTTTTCGAAGTCGAGGTTCTCAAGGAAAAGCGTGGCATCTGGAAATTCAATGCCAAGGCGAGTGTGGACGGTGCCATGGTCTGTTCAGCCGAGGTGATGATCGCTCGCAACGAGCTTTCCGATTGATTCATCCGACTGCCATCGTCGATCCGGAAGCCTCGCTGTCAGCCGACTGCAAGGTCGGTCCGTACAGCGTCATCGGGCCGGATGTCACCATCGGTGAGGGTTGTACCATCGGGCCGCACGTCGTTCTCAAGGGACCGACCACGATCGGCCGTGGCAACCGCATCTTCCAGTTCGCGAGTGTCGGGGAAGATCCGCAAGATCTGAAGTACGACGGCGAACCGACGGAATTGCGTATCGGTGACGACAACGTCATTCGCGAGTACGCTACCTTGAATCGTGGCACGGCTGGCGGCGGTGGAGTCACGACGATCGGCAATCGCAATCTCTTCATGGCCTACATCCATGTTGCCCATGACTGTGTCGTCGGCGATGACACAATCTTCGCCAACGGCGCTTCACTGGCGGGCCATGTCACGGTGGGTGATCATGCGATTCTTGCCGGATTTGCGTGTGTTCATCAGTTCTGTACCGTGGGTGAGCATGCTTTCATCGGGCTCAATTCGGTCGCGAATCGTGATGTTGCCCCCTTCACGTTGGCCGTCGGCAACTATGCCGAGGCGCGTGGTATCAACAAGAATGGTCTGCGCCGCCGTGGATTCTCGGAAGAGACGATCGCCGCCTTGCATCGCGCCTACATGCTCGTCGTGCATCGTCATGGCAGCCGTGAAGAAGCCATCACATCGCTTTCAGGCGACACGGCCGCGCACGCCGAGGTCGAGCGTTTCATCGGCTTCATTCTTGCGAGCGAGCGAGGCATCGTTCGCTAGGAACAATGAGCAGCCACCCTTGAAGCGCAGACACCCTTGAAATCGCTCCGCGGCTCATCGCCTGCTGTTCTCCTCGTCCGGCTGGTGCTGGCAGCCTTGGTCGTCTTTGCAACCTACAACCCGTCCGGAACGTCCATCTACCACTGGGTCATGGAGAATCCGAACCCGACGGACGCCTGGGTCGTGCTCGCCGCGATCGTGGCCGTGCTGATCAATATCGCCTTGTTGATCGCGGCATGGAAGGCGCTTGGCATGCTCGGTACATTCATCGTTGCCGTGTTCTTTGCAGCACTCACCTATCTGTCCCTGCAGGAAGGCTGGGTGTCGACCGGGAGTGCAGAGTCGCTGCAATGGCTCGGACTGATTCTCTACAGCATCTTCCTCGGAATCGGCATGTCGGGTGCCATCATCTGGCGACGGGCAACCGGACAAGTCGTTACCGACGAGGCGCCGGATATCGATCGTTAGCGGTCAGCTCGTCATCGGTATCGACACGGGAACGTCCGGTGTCCGTGCCGTCGCGCTCGCCAAGGCGCTCGTATTGCAGGCGCGTCACGCGACCTCCTGCCCGGCGATGCGGATCGTTCATCAAGCCGACTATATTGCCGGCTCGCTCACCGGTGACTTCGGTGCAAGCGATGCCAACAATGCGTTGAAGACGGGGTTCGATCCACAGGCAGGCATCTGGCCACTTTGGATCGCCGAGACGGGCCTCGATCTCGACCGTCTGCCACAGGTGCTGAGGCTGCCCAGCCGATAGGCAAGCTGTCCAGAGTCATCGCCGATCGATTCGCGTTGTCGGCCGATGTTCACGTGCTTGCCGGCACCACTGACGGATGCGCCGGCACCCGGTGAAAGGTTCCCCGTGAACGATCCGAATCTGCCCCCGAGAATGACGCCACTCCCGGCCAGCGATGTCGTGTTCCTGCACGCTCTGCTCGAAGGCATGGCGAGTATCGAATCGCAGGGTTATCAGCGCCTCGCAGAGATCGGCGCGCCGCCGATGCGTTCGCTCAGAACCGTAGGTGGTGGTGCTGGCAACCCGGCCTGGACCCGGCTGCGCGAACGTGCCCTTGGCGTGCCGTTCGAGCCAGCGGAATCGACCGAAGCTGCGGTCGGCACCGCAATGCTCGCGCTTCGTGGCCTGCAGCGCTCGTCGTTGCTGCCCTCGTGACGCGCCGCGTGAGGCAACCCGTGACCCGTCCCGTGACTCGTTCCGTGAACAGTGAGGTCATCGCTCAGCTGGAAACCCTGGTCGATCGCTACTCGCTGTTCCTGTTCGATCAGTTCGGTGTGCTTCACGACGGTCACGAAAGCTATGCGGGGATGTGTGACACGCTCCGCGAGATGAAGTCCGCGGGCTGTCAACTGGGAATCATCACCAACTCGGGCAAGCGTGCCGATTTCAATATTGCCCGCCTTGAACGCTTCGGATTTACCCCTGAGCTGTTCTCTGTGGTGATGTCATCCGGGGAAGCGGCGCATGTCGAGATGCACATCGACGGTGGCGCGCGACTGGCAGGCGTTCTGCCGGGCGAGGTCCGCCTGTTGGTCGTCGGTCGCGGGCAGGACGAAGCTTTCGTTGATTCGCTACCGGTGGAGGAGTCAGACAACGCCCGGGACTGCAACCTGGTGCTGATCAGCGGCAGCCGACCGGAGACGCAGACCCTCGACGACTACCGCGAGCACCTTGCGCCTGCAGCCAAGCGCGGTGTACCGGCAATCTGCACCAATCCCGATCGCTGTCTCCTGCTCGGCAACGCCAAGACGGGTTTTGGTTCAGGCGTCGTCGCCGAGGCCTACGCATCGCTCGGTGGACCGGTGACATGGATCGGCAAGCCGCACGCTGCCATCTACCGCTACGCACTGGATGCCGCTGGCGTGTCACCCGCCGAAACCGTTTGCATCGGTGACAGCATCGAGCACGACGTGGCTGGCGCACACGCCGCGGGCTGCGACGCCGTGCTGGTGCGTACGGGTGTGCATGCCGGGGCAACGGGAGACGAGCTCGAGGCCTTGTTCACCCGCTACGGAGAACGGCCGCGCTGGGTGCTCGAACGGTAGCGGTGAGTTTTCGCCTGTCGATGCCCTGGATGTCGATGCCCTGGATGTCGATGTATTGGCTGATGCCGGAGATTCATCACAGAGTCTCTAGTAATCTTGCAGACTGACGCCTGCATGCACGAATGTCTGCCGTCGATAGCTACGTGACACGAAACCGAGAGAAATTCATGTCACTGTCAGCAAGTAACGCCGATGTCTTTCCAGATGCTGCTGAGCGAGTGTCGCACCGCGCAGGTCGCGATGCTGATGATGAAGCGGGGTACTTCACACTTGAAGGTCGATGCGGCGTATTGGCCTATCATGCGCGAACGGTGATCATGTTGATCGGCGTTGTTCCTCTGACCTTCGTTGCAAGCCTGCTGGGCGGGTTTGGAGCAGTCTTGATCGCTGGCGTGGTCATTGCCGCGATGCTGTTCATGTTCTTTGCGTCGGTACAGCGCCTGCACGACCTGAACTTCAGCGCCTGGTTTCTTCTGGTGTTGCTCATTCCGATAGTCGGTGTGCTGTTCAGCCTCTACATGATGCTGATGCCCGGAAAATGCGATGACAACAACTTCGGTGACTGGCATGAGGCATCCGGTGTCGAAAAGCTACTCGGTTTCATCGGCATCGGAATCGTGGTGCTCGCAGTTATCGCCGGTGTACTCGGTGCGGGAAGTGCAGCTTGACGCAGTGCTCGTCGATTTCACGTAGACGCTCGCCTGATTGAACCTGTCGGGGATGCGCCGCAGGCGAACCGGAACGGTAAGCCAGGACGGTAAGCCAGGACGGTAAGCCAGGACGGTAAAATGGCGCACACACTTCCCTGAAGCACCTTCAACATGACACGCCGCAAAAAGATCGCCCTTGGTGCCGACAGCGCCGGCAAGCCGTTGATGGATGTTGTCGCCGCCTGGCTCGAGACGCGTGATGACGTCGAGATCGTCAACCTCAGCGAGCCCGACAGTGGCGACTCAGAGCTCTATGCCGAGATGACGGATCGCGTTGCGCGGCGCGTCGTCAGCGGAGAATTCGAACGCGGCATCCTGATGTGCGGAACCGGCCTGGGCGTGTGCATTTCAGCCAACAAGGTACCGGGTATACGAGCGGCGCTTGTCCACGATACCTATTCCGCAGAGCGCGCCTCGCTCAGCAACGATGCGCAGATCATCACCCTGGGTGCGCGGGTTGTCGGGCCGGAACTGGCGAAAGCCATCGTCGGCACCTGGTTGGCCGCCGAATTCGACCCGGCGAGTCACAGTGCGGCGAACGTGGCGGCTATCGATGCACTCGATGCAGGAAAGTGAGCCCGGCAACGTTTGGCTCAACCCGGCAGCGTCCGAAAGTCCATCGTGAAGGGCACATCGTGCTCGATCACATCCAGTATCGCCGTCGTCAGTGGCAATTCGCTCGCGTCCAGCCGTCCGACACGGCAAGCCGACTGAAAGCCCCTGGCAAGGGCGCGGCCGGTGTCCACGCCTTCCACGGTCACGCCTTGCAGGGGCCCCGCCATCGTTGCCGACAAGGTCTTGCCCTCGCCGAGGTGGCGGCCGAGCAAGCTGTTGCGTCCACCGCCCACGGTCACGTGAAGGTCCCCCATGCCGGCGAGATCAAAGGCGGCCCCGGCGGCTTGTCCGAATGCATGACCGGGCCTATGACCTGGCTCATGACCTGGCTCGTTACCGGGTACATGATCGGGTGCAGCGGCGTCGGTAACGCCCTCGCGCTGGCCGCAAGCTCTGGACGCTTCGCGTAGCCACTCGGCGAGCGTCGCGAGCTCGACTACGGCCTGGTTGAACAGTGCTGCCAGGGGGTTCTTGGCATGCTGATCATCCAGCGGGTGAGCAGTGAACATGGCGCTGACGCCAATGCACAGGAAGTTCTTCAGTGCGGCACAGGCTTCCACGCCGACGATATCGCTATCGAGTGTGATCCGGTAGTGATCGTTCTGGAAGTCGGCCCTCATTCGCTCGGCGTTGGCTCGATGCCGGGAGGCAAAGGTGACTCGCGTGGGATAGCCGAGTGCGAGCTCCCGAGCGATGCAGGGTCCGCCGATGCCGACGATCCCATTGGCGGTCGAACAGAGTTCAGCGGGAAGGGCATCTGCATAGGTTATCGGCGGCGCATCTCCCTCCGGGTCGGCGACGAGTCCCTTGGTCACCAGGGCGAGCGTGACAGGTACCGCCCCTGCGTTGGCGATGCGCTGTGTTGCCCAGCCGACCCCTGCGCTGCTGACACCGATGACGATGTTGTCAGCCTGGCGCAGCGCGTCGTCGTCTAGCTGGTCGTTCCTGAGGGCTTCAATTGTCGCGGGCAGGCTGACGTCCAGTGTCGGATGATGACGGTCTCGATTGACCGAATCGATGATGTCGTCGTCGAGTGGCGAGCCAATCAACAGCACCTGATTGCCGCTCAGGCTCGCCGGTGGTACGGCGAGCGCGGATCCCATCACGCCCGCACCGAGAATGACGATGCGACTCATGACGGCACACGAGTCTCGGTTGTCGCGTCGAAGAGATGCAGCTTGGCCGGGTCGACACGCAAGCTGATCGGATCACCGCGTCTGACCCGCAGTCGACCGGGTGATACCGCTCGTATCGTGTTGTCGCCTGCCTTGACATGCACATGACTCTCAGCGCCGGTGCTCTCAACGAACTCGACAGTGCCGTCAAGGGCATGCTGTCCATCAAGGGCGTGCTGAACCGGTTCGGCAGACGAGCCGACCATCACGTCGATATCCAGCGGTCGTATGCCAACTCTGACTCTCTGCCCGTCGCTTGCCTGACTGCCCGGTGGTAATGGCAGGACGCGATCACCCACCACGACCCCGCCGGGCGCAGCCGATCCCGAAGCATCGGCAGAACCGGCACCGGCCCCGAGATCGACCACGCCGTCGACAAAGTTGATGGCCGGAGAGCCGATGAAATCGGCGACAAAGCAGTTTGCCGGCGCATCGTATACCGCTTCAGGTGAACCCATCTGTTCGATCTTGCCGGCACGCATGACGACGATGTCGTCCGCCATCGTCATCGCCTCGATCTGGTCGTGGGTAACGTAGATGGTAGTGGTGTCGAGCCGATCGTGGATACGCCGAATCTCGATACGCATCTGCGCTCGCAACTTGGCATCGAGATTCGACAAGGGTTCATCGAACAGAAAGACCTTGGGATGCCTGACCAGCGCTCGTCCCATCGCTACCCGTTGCCTCTGTCCACCCGAAAGCGCGCGGGGGTAGCGATCGAGGTAGTCGCCAAGGTCGAGTATGTCGGCTGCTTCCTTGACCTTGCGATCGATCTCGCTGGCCGACTCCTTGCGAACCTGAAGTGCAAAGGCGATGTTGTCGTAGACCTTCATCTGCGGATACAGCGCGTATGACTGGAAAACCATGGCGATGTCACGATTCCGCGGGTGAACGTCATTGATTCGCTGGCCCTCGAAGAGAATGTTGCCCTCGGTAACCTTCTCGAGACCGGCCGTCATTCGCAGCAGCGTCGTCTTGCCGCATCCGGAAGGGCCGAGCAGCACCACGAAGCGTCGTTCGTCGATGGCAAAGCTCACGTCTTCCATGACCTTGACCTGACCGTACTTCTTGCCGATGTTCTCGTAGTCGACTGCCGACATGGGGTAGGGGTCCGATGTTGTGTTGTCAGGGCCTGTCAGGCCTGTCAGGTTGGCAATCCGGTGACGAAACTCGCGAGACGGCCACTGTCGCCAGCCATGTCCAGCATGCCGAAGCGATCGCGAATCCAGCGCGCGTTGCTGACCGCTTCACGGTAGAAGTCCGCATCCAGACCCAGATCCCCTGCGGTGCGCTGACAGCCGGCGCCTTGCATGGCGGTATCCAGTTGCTCGAAAGGCACCAGGGTGTCAGTCAGTTTCTCGCGCAGTATCGGCCATTCGTCGTCCAGTTTCCGGTTAAGTCGCAGTGCAGTCGCTCCGTCGATCGCCTTGGCCCGGGTCTGCGCGATCATGGTGTCCACCGCCGCTGGCTCGAAGTGCTCGCGCAGCCAGTCCTCGGGCAGCGTCGTGGGTTCGAGTACTGGCGCTGTTTCACTCGACAGCATGTCGTTCTGCAACTGCGACATGGTGATTGTCGTGACCCCGACCTGCTCGCCGTGCGAGGAACGCGGATGTCGCTCGCCTGCAAACATGTCGATATAGTGCGAGATCATGTGTTCATGCATGCTGCCGCTGTGCGTCGTATCGGTGAACGTCGTGCCGAGACCCATGATGGCAGCAACGCGAGTCAGCATGGCCAGTGCCTCGAAGTCACCGGTGAGCAGATCGGGGGATCGCCGCATCATCTCCGCTTCGTCTATCGCGAGCAGCGCGTACGGCGTATCGACGTAGTCGGTTTCGAACAGGAGGTGCGACAGCAACCAGTCGACCTGCGCCGTCGTTCGGCAGATGACGTCGGCGAAAGCCGCCGAGATCAACCGGGGTGGACACCTGACCAGCGTGTCCAGATCGAAGAACACGCCTTTGGCGGCGCGCGTGGTAATCGACTGCTTGAAGCCGTCGAAGGCGACCGATGCCGTCGACGTGGTGTAGGCATTCATCGGTGAAGTGGGAAATACCGAGTAGCGGCGATCGTCGAGCCAACAGGCGTACTTCACGGTATCGCTGACCGTGCCCGAGCCGACCGCGATGAGCGCGTCACGGCCACGCGTGCCGGCGCGCACCTCCTCGACACCGCGATCGGAGCAGCTCGGCGTCTGCCACACGAACTCGCGAACATCGGCTCCGTCTTTGCGCAATGCATCGAAGATCCGTCTGCCCAGTGCATCATGGGTGAACGGATCGGAGACCACCGTAAGCGATTGACCGGCATGCAGGGCCGAGACGAGTTCGGCTTCGGCGCCATCGAGTGTTTCGCGAATGACGATGTTGTCGATCGGAATGCCGCAGCGCTTGCCGGTCGAGGGCTCGACCCATTCGCCGCGGACCAGCTCGCCGACGACACCGCCATGGTCCTTCATGTGGTCGACTCCGCTTTCACAGGCGGTGCAGCCGGGAAATCGGCTCGCTGCCGGGCTGCGAACTCGCCCATGCGGGTATTCAGACTGGCCGTTGCGGCATAGACGTCGCGATAGATCTCGATCAGCGATGCATAGGCTTCGCCGCGCACCGGATCCGGCTCGACCGGCGTCGTCGCGCCTGCCATGGCGGAGGCAGCGGCCGCAATGGATGTAAACCATCCAGCGCCTGCGGCAGCGGTCATGCCGGCCCCGAGGGCCGATGCCTCGACGGTTTCGCTCACGTGCACGGGACGTCCGGTCGCGTCGGCAAGCATCTGGCGCCAGAGCGGGCTGTTTGCGCCACCACCGACGGCCACGAAGTGTTCGATGCACTGACCGGCTGCGGCCTCCATGTCGTCGCTGCGCATGGCCTGATCTATCGTGATCGACTCGATGATGGCGCGATAGATGTGCGCTTCGTTGTGGCTGCCGCTGAGCCCGAGAATGACGCCGCGTGCCGTGGAATCCCAATGCGGATCCATCGACCCCGAGAAATACGGTTGCACCAGCAAGCCGTCGGAACCGACAGGCAGCGCAAGGGCGGCCTTCTCGAGTCGCGCAAAGACGCTTTTATCTGCCTTGCCGTGTGCGACGAACTGCGTAACGAACCAGTCGATCAGAAAGGCTCCCGAGCGAAGGCAATTCTCGAGAATGTAGCCTTCACCGTGAGCCGCGATTTCAGTGCGCCAGTAGCGGTCGTATTGGTATTCGGCCGACCACATGCCGGATACGATGGCGGTGCCAAGGTTGATGTAAGCGCGTTCGGGTCGGGTGCAGTCAGTGCCGAGACCAGCGCACTGTCCGTCACCACCTGCGGCAAAGAAGGGTGTGCCGGCAGGCAGGCCGCAACGCGCTGCGACGTCGGGCAGCAGTTCGCCGAGTTGCGTACCCGGTGGAAAAGTCTTCGGCAGTCGCGACTCTTCCAGTTCGAGAGCCTCGAGAATCGGCGCAGACCAACGCCTTTCCTGCAGGTCGAAAATTCCCATCGGGTCGGCGCTGGTCCAGCCGGTGCGGAATTCGCCACCGCAGAAACGTTGCACGAGATACGCCTGCACGTCGACAAAGCAGGCCGTGTCGCGCCAGACATCGGGTTCATGCGCCTTGATCCAGGCGAACCGATAGAGACAGGGTATGACGTCGGGTACGCGGCCCGTGATGCGGTGAATGTTCTCTGCGCCGAAGGCATCGCTGAAGGTTGCCACCTCGTCGCGTGCGCGTTCATCGAGCCAGACCATGGCGGGCCGAAGGGCTCGTCCATCCTTGCCGATGCAGCCGAGCGTTTCGCGCTGGTTCGATATGGCAATGCCCTCGACACGCGCACTGTCGATCTGTCGCGTGCAATCTGCCAGTGCCGTCAGCGCCGCCGTCCACCAGTCTTCGGGGTCCTGCTCGTAGCGATCCAGGCCAGGGTTGGCAAGCGGGATGTCCGCGCGACCTTCGGCCACGATCCGCCCGCCGGCATCCCAGGCGATCGCCTTTGTGCTTTGCGTGGAACTGTCGAGTCCGATGACAAGGGCGTCAGTCACGATCAGGATTCTTGAGTTTTCGGAGTCACGATGTCTTCTGGTGCAATTTTTTCCGGAACCGGGCGCAGCGAACCGGCAGGTAGCCGGCTCGCCGCGCTGCACGTTGACACGACCGCATGTTCACACCGCCCGCGAGAGAACGAGCAGACGATGCGAATCGCGATCGTGTCATGGCTCGACAGACTCAGCCGCCGACGATGTCGTCGACCTTGCCGGCGATCGCGTCGAGAACCGCCTTCGGCGAGTCGTAGTCGCCCGCGAAATAGCGCCCGAGTTCGACCGGGATGGTGTCGTTCGAAAGCTCGGCCCACTCGGGCAGATCCGGCTCGGAGCCCATGTGGTTGGCAATGGTCTCCCGTACGGCGTCGAGGTGACGCGTGGTTCCGGCGATGCCGGTCTGTGCATTCGCCTTGACACGTTCATCGTCGTAGACACTCGCGCGAGTCGGGCCGGTTCCACCGCCTAGTGTGGTGATGAAGACCTGCGTGTCGAACGATGTTGCCCACTGCGCGAACAGCCAGGCCGCGTCCTCGTTCTTCGAGTACTTCGATACGGCCAGCGAACTTCCGCCCTGGTGGCCGACGCCCGGAATCTCGCCGAAGCCGGTTTCGGTGCGAAGGGGTACGGCCGGTGCCGGCGGTGGTGCCGCTTCCATGAGGCCCGATACCTTGGAGGCTTCCGGATCGTCCCACCACGGGAAGAACTCACCCCAACTCAGCGCTTGCCCGGCGATGCCTTGCAAGACCGACTGACCCTGGCCATCCCAGGTCCAGGTCGTGACACCTTCCGGCATGTTTTCCTTGAGCCGGTTCCAGTAGTCCATCGCGGCGAGGCCGGCGTCGTCGTTGCCGCTGAACTTGCCGTCGGCACCGAAGATAGATCCACCGTGAGACCAGAGCCAGCAGGTCCAGTCACACTCGAGACTGTAGTGACCTGACTTCATCTGGCCGGTGGTGCCGTAGATGTCCGGCCCTTTCGCTTCCTGAATGGCGACCGCATTGGCAAGGAACTGATCCATATCGGCGGCGACCTCGAGGCCGAGCTCTTCGTAGAGATCCTTCCTGTACATCTGGATGAAGATGGGTATGTCGTAGGGCACGCCCACCATGACGCCGTCGTACATGGAGATCCCGTCGACCAGTGCTGGCAGGAAGTCGTCCATGTTGTAGTTCGGCATGGCGAGATCAGTGCTCGCCGCGTATTTTTCGCGCGGGTCGATGACGTCGCCTGCAAAACTCGCCATCCAGCTCTGGTCGATGTAATACAAGTCGTAGGTACCGAGACCCGACGCCACATCCAGCGTCAACTTCTGCAGTACCTGTTCGAGCGGCAGGACCTCGATCTCGACCTTGATGCCGGTGGCCTCCTCGAAGAACGGCTTGAGTGAGGTGTTGATGGCGTTCGAGGGTGGCGTCGATTCGGTCGCGAGTCTGACCGTCTGGCCGGCAAACGGCTTGGCCGCCTCCTTCAGCCAGGCCATCATCTCGGGATCCATCTGGATATCCTGGGCGCGGGCTTCGGGGATGAAACCGCCGCGACCGCCGGGCATTCGATTCATCAGTCCGAGCGCCCCTGCGCCCAGGCCGAGCTTGCCGGCGCTGCGCAGGAAGCTGCGTCGGTCCATCTGTCCCCGCACGAAGCGGTCGGTAATGGATGCCAGATGGCGTTTCCGGTCTCTGTGCTGAAACCTCATGCGTTGAACTCCTCCGTTGTCGGCACCGTGCTCGGGCCGTGTGGGTCGTCACGCCCGAGGCGAAAATCTGCCTCGGCTCGTTTTTCCAGGGGAGACAAAAGGCTCACTGTTTCAGCGAACCGAGCGTCAGCCCTCGAACCAGATTCTTTTGTACCAGCAGAATGAAGATGAAGGCGGGGACCATGGCACCGACGCCGAGCGCGGCCATCTTTCCCCAGGCCGTACCGGTCGACGTCACGAACGTCGATGACACCACGGGTATGGTCTTCAATCCTGTCTGTGTCAGGGTCAGGACGAACAGGAATTCGGTCCAGCTGAAGATGAAGCAGAGGACCGCAGTTGCAGCAACGCCGCCAATCGCCATCGGCGCGACGATGCGCCGGAAGATGAGCCAGCGTGAAGCGCCGTCAATCAATGCAGCCTCATCGATCTCGACCGGTATGTCGTCGAAGAAACTCTTCAGCAGCAGAACGGCAAGCGGCAGGTTCATGAGTGCATGCACGATGATCACACCGGTGTAGGTATCGAGCAGGCCGAACTGCTTGTAGATGAAAAACATCGGGATGGCGACGGCCACCGGCGGCATCATGCGCGTCGACAAGACCCAGAACACGAAGTGATGCTGACCGTCGAAGCGCATGCGCGAGAGCGCATAGGCCGCGAAGGTTGCAATGGTGACGGCAAGTGCTGTCGAGAAGACGGCGATGATGATGCTGTCCCACAATCGCGGCAGCATGTAGAAGTTGCCGCCCCCGGCGAGTGGACGTAAATTCGATGTACCGCCGAGCGAGATGCCGAACACTTCTTCGAAGGATTTGCCGCTGAAGGTAAAGTCGAAGATCAGCGGCGGCAGTTCGAAGATCTCGCGCTCGACCCGGAACGCGATGGTGAACCAGTACCAGATCGGAAAGGCGAAAATGGCAACGACAAGCCACGCCGCGAGTGCGCGAAGTACGCGATAGCCGTTACTGTGGATGGTCTGGTTCTGCATGCCTTGTCCCGGCTACCAGCGCAGCTTCGTCAGATAGACGAAGACGTTGGCGACGATGAGAATCACGAACAACGAGAACAGGCTGATCGTCGCACCGTAGCCCCAGTTGATGAAGCTGAAGGTCTGCTGCCAGGCATACAGACTCAAGGTGTAGGTTGATGTGCCCGGCCCGCCGGAGGTCATTACATAGACGTAGTCGAAGGTGCGGAAGAGATCGATGCCGCGAATCAGCACCGCAATGGCGATGACCTTGCTGAGCATCGGCAAGGTCAGTCGGCGGAAGATCTGCCATGCCGATGCACCGTCGATGACGGCGGATTCGAATGGCTCGGTGGGCATCGCGCGAAGCCCGGCGAGAAAGATCAGCACCATGAAGGGGGTCCACTGCCAGATGTCGGCGAGCATCACACCGGCAAGTGCGGTTGCCGGATTGCCGAGAATCGATTGGCCGCCGAGCAAGCCGATGCTTTTCAGGGCATAGGTGAAGACCCCGAACTGAGCATCTTCGAGCAGCAGAAACATCATGCCGGTGATGGCGGGAGGGATAACCAGCGTCAGCGTCAAGACGCCGCGCAGGAATCCGAATCCGGGGTCGTCCGAATCCAGCAACAAGGCGATGCCAAGGCCCAGAACGAGCTGAATGACGAGGCAGATCGCGGTGTAGAGCAAGGTAGTGCCGAGGGCTCCCCACATGCGCCCGTCGGCGAAAAGCTTCACCCAGTTGGCGCCACCGACCCATTCGAGCGCCCGACGCTTCGGGACGAACTCGTGCATGCTCAACCAGATGTTGTAGAAGAAGGGGAAGACCGCAAAGACCACCAGCATGGCTATCAGCGGCAGCAGCCAGGGCAGGGCGTGATCGGAAAGCATCGCGCGCGGTGCCCTTATTGCCTGCGTGTGCAGGCTGGCGTCGTCGTTGCCGCGCGTCATTGGTCCCTGATGCGCTTCGCTTGCACCAGGCGATTTGGGGCTGTACTCATCATCACCACGAGATGTCCCGGAACCTGATCGCTGAGCCTGCCACAGCCATTGTCCTGTCGCAACACATTTGTTAGCATTGTATGACAGATGTGCGCAATGCAGCATCGACACCCTCCCGGGGGAGACCTGCAGCTTGGACAGCGATTGGCCGGAGCAACTCGCGGTGCGCGTGTCGCGCTGCTATTACGAACTCGGCATGACCCAGCAGGCCATCGCTGCCGAACTCGGCATGACGAGATCACGGGTTATCCGACTGCTTGCTGAATCCCGCCAGAACGGCCTTGTCACGATCACCATCCACTCGCCGTTGCTCGAGAACATCGAGTTGGCCGAGCAGCTGGCCGAGCACTATTCGCTGACTCGATGCGAAGTCTGTCTGAGCCATGCCGAAGACGAGCAGATGCTGGCGCGCCAGATCAGTTCGGCTGCGTGTGACTTCGTCTCGCGGCGGCTCGAGGATGGTGTGACGATCGGCCTCGGCTGGGGAGTCACCTTGCAAGCGTTCGCGGAACGCCTGAAACCCTTGCCGCTAAAGAATGCGTCGGTCGTCGCTCTTCTCGGATCCCTGACCCGGCGTTCGTCGATGACGCGCTTCGAAGCGAGCACGGCACTTGCGGCAAAACTCGATGCCGAGTGCTTGTACCTGCCGGCACCGATCGTCTGCGGATCCGTGGACAGTCGGCTCGCGATCATGGCCCAGCCCTTGTTTCGCGAGATCCACCAGCGAGCGCTGCAGGCCGACCTGGCGCTGGTCAGTATCGGTGGACTCGACAGTTCGACGATTCGCGCGGTCGGTCTTGTCAATGACAGGGAAGTGACCTCCGTTCGCAAGTGCGGGGCGATCGGCAACTTTCTCGGCTACTTCATCGATCGCGATGCGGCCATCGTTTCGCATCCACTCAACGAACGCATCATCGGCATCGATGGGCGCACCTTCCAGGGCATCCCTGAACGCATCATGATCTCGGCTGGCGCCAGCAAGGTCGAAGCCATGCAAGCAGTACTCTCGCAGGGCCTGTTGACCGGACTGGTCACCGATGACTCGACGGCTCGGGCACTGCTTGCGTATCAAACCTGACGGCCAAAGCGCTGTCATCAACCTTACTTCGAGGAAACACCCGACATGAAAGATCGAGCCGTCCGTCAGCAGATCATCGATCTGTGCCTCGAGATGAACGCCACAGGACTCAATCAGGGAACCTCCGGGAACATCAGCGCGCGCCAGGGAGCGTCCATGCTGATCACGCCGAGTGGCGTACCGTATGGCGACCTTGAGCCCGATGCCATCGTCAGCATGCAGATCGACAATGGCGAGTATGCGTGGGAGGGAGATTTGAAGCCATCTTCCGAGTGGCATTTTCATCGCGCCATACTGCAAGCCAAGCCCGAGCAGGCTGCCATCGTTCATACACACTCGACCTTCGCGACCGTGCTGTCGATAGCGCGGCGAGACATTCCGGCGTGTCACTACATGATCGGGGCGTTCGGTGGTGCGACCGTGCGCTGTGCCGACTATGCGACCTTCGGTACTCCGGAGCTATCGAGAAACATTCTCGAGGCCATGCGCGAGCGATCAGCGTGTCTCCTGGCGAATCACGGCATGATTGCTTGCGGCAAGGATCTCGACAAAGCCATGTGGGCGGCGGTCGAACTCGAAACGCTGTCCAGGCAGTATTTCCATTCCTTGCAACTCGGTCAGCCGTTCATTCTCGATGACACAGAGATGGACAACGTGATCGAGAGGTTCAAGTCCTACGGTCCGGCAAGACCCGTCAGCAACTAATGGCAACCGATCCGCTCGATATCGCGATCATCGGTGATCAGTTCATGCATTCCACGCGCTTCGAGGAAGCCCTGGTGGAAGCCTGTGGTGCAGGCGTTCGCTGTCGTGGACTCGATCTTCCCTGGCCCGACGAGCCGATGATCCAGGGCAGCGTCGAGCTTGGCACCGAAGGCCTGTCCGAGCTGCAGGGACATCCTGACGAGGTTGTGTCTCATGTCGGCGAGGCGAGCGTGCTGGTGACGCATCTTGCTCCTCTGTCGGCGTCGATGTTCCAGCGCATGCCCGCGCTGCGATTCGTTGCCGTGTCGCGTGGTGGGCCGGTCAATATCGATATGCAGGCTGCTCGCGAAAGGAGTGTCACCGTGGTCAATACGCCCGGCCGAAACGCGAGCGCGGTGGCCGAATTCACGATTGGTGCGATCATCGACGAGACCCGCAATATCAGTCGTGGGCATGCCTCTCTCGCCCAGGGCGTGTGGCGAGGAGATCTCTATCGCGCCGATGTGCAGCGAGACGAACTGTCGCGCATGACGATCGGGCTGATCGGCTATGGCGAGATCGGTCAGCGTGTGACGACCTTGCTGCGTGCCTTCGGCAGCACGATCCTCGTGGCCGATCCTTACGTGTCGTTATCGGACGATGACAAGGCAGCCGGAGTCAGACACGTGGCGCGTGACGAATTGCTGGCTTGTTGCGATGTCGTTTCCCTGCACGCCCGGGTCACCGATGAGACCCGTCAGTTCATGAATGCCGAGGCCTTCGCGATGATGAAGTGCGGTGCCGTATTCATCAATACCGCGCGAGGGCCCATGGTTGACTACAGCGCCTTGCACGACGCTTTGTGTTCAGGTCATCTGGGCGGGGCCATGCTCGAGACCTTTGCCGAAGAACCACCTCCGGGCGACTTGCCGCTGCTGCGTTTGCCAAACGTGACCCTCACGCCGCATATCGCCGGTGCCTCGTTGACGACGGTGCGTGTCGCTGCCGAGCGTATCGGAGAAGAGGTACGGCGTTACCTGAATGGAGAACCGCCGCTTAATTTGTGTGCGTAGGTCAGCGGGTGTGTGTTGATCATTCGGAGTTCGCGAAGGTCGATTGGAGAGTGTGTAGGTCGGCCGAGGCTTGCGTAGATCAGTCTGATCTGAAGATGACGGATGTCAGTCAGGCTTAAATAATACAAGCATGTAACAGTAAATGAAAACAGTATACTATAGAGCTCGACGTTTTTCTCACCCGAAGTATGCGACCCTTCGTTCACACCTTGAATGGAGTCATGCATGGATGCGCTGACCGTTGCACCGTCGTTCGCTGTTCTCTCGCCTGTCGACGAGAGTACCGTCGCGCTCTGTGGGTGTGTCGCTGAAGATCCAGCGGGCTACGAGGTTCCCCACCCTCCCGAAGAGACCAGCGCAACGCGCACCGACGACGTCATGGGGAAGATCCAGGAGGGCAAGCGACTGCGTCTGGCGATGGCGCTGGTGGATGGACTGCAGGGTTCATCCGATGATCGCGCCAGCGAGGCCGCCTGGTTGCGGTCGCGCATCGCCCGGGCGGCAGGTCAGGAGCCACCAGACGACGATCCTGACGCGCTGCGCCGTCGGTTGAAGTCGCTTGCCCGGACAACGGATCGCAACCTGGCCGAGCAGCTTCAGCTGCTGGTCCGCTTCGATGACCAGAAACTCTATGAGCAAGAAGGGTGTCGTAGCATGCTCCTGTGGATGGATGTGCATCTGAAGCTGGGGCGCGTTGCTGCCTTCGAGAGACTGCGTGTCGGGCGAGCGTTGCTCGACCTGCCTCTGCTCGCTTCGTTGTTCACGCTCGGCGAGATCTCGTTCTCGCAAATGCGCGTGCTCACACGATATGCGACCGCGGCAAACGAAGGAGAGATCGCAGTAGCGGTGCTCGAACTCTCTGTGTCGCAGACGATCGACTATTGCCACCGTTTCCGACACGTCGCCGATGAGGATGAAGACAGAGCAAATGCGGAGATGGCCGGGCAGGAAGAGGCAGATGCTCGGGCAGCGCTACGTGCGTACGAGCGACGTTCTCTCTCCGTTCGTGAAGTCGACATGCATACGACTCGCGTGACGCTTGAACTCCCCAATGATCTGGCAGCCGAGTTCCTCTGTTCGCTTGAACAGGTGGAAGACTGGATTCGTGAGGGTGGCGAGGATGAAACGAGCGCCGAGACTGTGGCGAATGTGCAAGTGGAACAGCCTGAACAGCCAGCACAAGACGCTCGAACTGCAACCATGCTTCGTGCCGATGCCGCCGTCCTGATGAGTCGCCGCTCGCTCGCGCATGCTGGTGAGGCCGTCGCGATGGCTGATCGCTATCGCGTGCAGGTTGACGTCGACGTCCAGCACCTGGGTGGTCAAGTTGCCGGATTCGGAAATCTCGACATGAGCAACACGACGCGACCGACGCAACGTCCTCAGCTGCGTGGACGTGGGCCAATCCCGCTTGCCATAGCACGGCGGCTTGCCGCGACTGCCGGGTTCACGCTGTTCGCGACCGATACTGATGGCGAGATCATCGGTACGCGCCAACACGCGGCGCCGTTCAGCAAGCGACAGCTTCGCGTACTTGATTCGCGAGACCGGTGTTGTCAGGTGCCAGGCTGCGGCGCTACCCGTCATCTGCACGGACATCATGTCGTGCATCGTGCAAACGGTGGCGGCTCTGATCTCCGCAATGCGGCGCTGGTCTGCGGTTCGTGCCACCGCCTGCTACACGAAGGCGGATTCCGACTCGAACGCATCGGGCCGATGGGCGCAGCTCCCGGACCACTTTCTGCTGCGCTTGACGCTGACCCGTCGAGCCGAAAGCGTGCGCGGGCAAGGTTGACGATCGTGCAGCGCTTTCGACTCTACGGGCCAGACGGTCGAGAGCACGGCAGTCTCGGTGCCGCTCGGGAGGTTTCGAGAATGCGATCGGTTTTCTGCCGTCGTAGTACTGGCGAGTCTACTCGTGGAGACACGTGGTTACCGTCGGGCGTGGCTGCTATTGGAGAGCGCGTCATTCGGGCGGGGAAAAATATTCCATGGTGACGATAGATGTTCAACTCAGTACCGCTCCGATCAATACTCGACGGATTCGCAGTATTCATCTTCCCATTGACAAATTTCGTCGAGTGTTGGTATAAATGCCAACATGAAGGCAAGGCTACTTCTCCATGAACGTCAGCAGGTAAAAAAGGCTGCGTTTGTAGAGTTGAAAATATGGCAAGTGCCTAGTCCAGTGAAGGGATCCAAACATCAATACAAATACTCACTTGCGTATGTTGTCGAGGGCAGGTGCGTGCTTCGATACGATAACGAGGCTGGCAAGGGCGATCACAAACACGTTTCCGATTCCGAAACCGACTACACGTTCCGTACGGCTGAGCAACTGTTGAAAGACTTCTGGGTTGACGTGGATTAAAGGGGTAAGCAATGAAAACGGTGACACTTTCTGTCGCAAATCGCGATGAAGTTACCCGAAGGGCATTGGATGCATTCGATGGTAGAGAGCAAGGCTCTTACATTTCGTTTTCTTCTGTAGACCTGCTCTGGAAGACGATGACTCGTAAAAGATGGGATCTGCTGAAGGCGCTGACTGGACAAGGAGCTGTCAGCATTCGTGAGGCTTCACGTCTTGTCGAACGGGATGTGAAGAGTGTGCACGGCGACGTACATGCGCTACTTGAAGCAGGTGTTATCCAGAGGAATGAGAACGGCATGGTCGTCTTTCCTTATGATGCGGTGCATGTCGACTTCATGCTTACTTCAGCAGCATAGAGGCTTCACCCCTTGGCCTGGATACCATCCAGGCTCCCTTGGCACGGCGGCAGACGAGTCTGCTCGCGGAGACTCCGAATCACCATAAATTTTCCGGGCAACGCGCTGCAGCCCGGCGTCCACCGTGCCGAGCTTGACAAGAACTCCTGCGGTGGAAAATACTCCATGCGGTGAAAAATATTTCGTACCGAAGCTAGATGCCCCATCCGGTCCCGCACCCGCAAGATGCAGAGACCGAGCTCGCCGCGCGCGCTGCGTGGCTGCATTACGCCGGTGGCATGACCCAGAGCGCGGTCGCCGAGCGCCTCGGGCTGACGCCAACGCGAACACACAGGCTTATCTCGCGGGCAGCGCGAGACGGCCTGGTCCGTGTCTTTGTGGACTGTGACGTGGCCGAGTGCATGGCGCTGGAAGATTCTCTGTGCGGACGATTCGGCCTGAGCCTGTGTTCGGTCATTCCGGACATCGGTGACGATCCGGAGTTGCCCCTGCTCGCGCTGAGTCAGGGTGGTAGCCGCTATCTCTTGCGAGTCATCGAGAGTGGTCAGCATGCGGTCGTCGGCGTGGGTCATGGGCGCACCCTGGCGGCGGTCGTCGACGCTCTGCCGCGCAACGCGGTCCGCTCGCAGAGCGGCTCCGCTGAGCCTGCCCGGTGGGTGTCCTTGCTGGGTGGGTTGACCCGGAAGTTCTCTGCCAATCCCTACGATGTGATCTTCCGTCTTGCCGAGAAATCGGAGGCAGAGGCGTTCTTCATGCCGGCACCGATGTACGCCGACTCGGTGGAGGACCGGGAAGTCATGCTCGGGCAGACCGGACTTGCGGAAATCATGCGGCACATCGGTACTGCAAGCCTGTGTGTACTCGGTGTCGGCGCGACAGAGGCGAGCTACACCTTGCATCTCGGAACCATGGCAGATGGAACCGATGTGCAGACGGAACTGCGCGAGAGCGGTGCCGTGGCTGAACTGCTCGGGCAGTTCCTGGATGCGACTGGCGAGCTGGTCTCGACCCGCTGGGACGGTCGCATGATGGCCCCGACACTGGACACGTTGCAAGGGCGCGAAGTTGTTGCTGTCGCCGGGGGCTTGAACAAGGTGGCCGCCATCGCTGCTGCGTTGAGGAGTGGCTACCTCACCGGCTTGATCACCGATGAATCGAGTGCGCGTGCACTCGTCAAGACTGCACTCTGAACCGGCGCATGCATAGAGAACCGGTCGAGTTGCAGGGGCAGACTCGCGGCGGAAGCGCGCGGGCTGATCACGTGGCTACGGCCGCAAACGAGGGAGAACAGTAGATGCGAAATAGAGAGAAGGATCTGGTCAGGGATTTTCTGGCCGGAAAGATGAGCCGTCGTACGTTGCTCAAGGGCCTGGGTGCTCTGGGCGTCGGCAGTGCGGCATCGGGTTCGCTGATGGGCATGCTCTCCACCGAGGCCCTTGCGCAGGACTTCGACTGGATGAAGCACAAGGGTACGGGCATCAAGCTGTTGCTCAACAAGCACCCTTATACCGATGCGATGATCGCCAACCTCGATTCCTTCAAGGAAATGACCGGCATGGAGGTCACCTATGATGTCTTTCCGGAAGACGTCTATTTCGACAAGGTGACCGCTGCGCTTTCGTCGGGCTCGAGCGAATATGACGCCTTCATGACCGGCGCCTACATGACCTGGACTTATGGACCGGCTGGCTGGATAACCGATCTCAACGAGTGGATCAACGATCCCGCGAAGACAGCACCGAACTACAACTTCGAGGACATGCTGCCCGGGCTTCGGGCATCGACCGCCTGGGATGGCGTGCCGGGAAGCGAACTCGGTGGTGAAGGCGCGAAGCAGTGGTGCATTCCCTGGGGTTTCGAAGCGAACAACCTTGCCTACAACCGCAACATGTTCGAGCAGATCGGCGCGAAGCCGCCGACCAACATGGATGAGTTGATTGAGGTAGCGGCTCGCTGCACGAACGAGATCGATGGTGTCTATGGCATCGGTGTTCGCGGCTCGCGTTCCTGGGCGACGATCCATCCGGGCTTCCTTTCCGCCTATGCGAACTTCGGTGAAAAGGATCTGAACAGCGATGGGGGTGCCATGTCGGCGGCCATGAACACCGACGGTTCGAAAGCCTTCCATCAGCAGTGGGTGCAGATGATCCAGGACTCCGGTCCACGCGACTGGTCCTCCTACACCTGGTATCAGGTGGGTACCGACATCGGGGCGGGTACGTCGGCGATGATCTATGACGCCGATATCCTCGGCTACTTCTTCAACGGCGGCGACAACAAGGAGGCCGGAAATCTCGGCTTTGCACCCTTTGCGGCCAACCCCGCCGCGACAGCACCTACGCCGAACATCTGGATCTGGTCGCTGGCCATGGCCAATGCCTCCGAGAAGAAGGATGCAGCCTGGTACTTCATGCAATGGGCGTCTGGTGTCGAACATGCCATGTTTGGTGCCCGGGAGATGGATTTCGTCAATCCGGTTCGTCAGTCTGTCTGGGACGACGAGATGTTCAAGGACCGTATTGCCCAGAGTTACCCGGGCTACATCGAGCAGTTCACCGCTTCGGCACCGGGTTCGCGCATCTACTTCACGCCGCAGCCCCTGTTCTTTGATCTGACCACGGAGTGGGCAGCCTCATTGCAGAAGATGGTTGCCAAGGAGGTGCCTGTCGACGAGGGTCTCGATCAACTCGCCGAGAGTATCGATCGTCAGCTGAAGGAAGCAGGACTTGGCTGAAAGTTTACCAGGGCGCGCGGCGACGGCTGTCGTCGCGCGCCGCAAGCGGCCGCTCTCGCAGCGGCTCTTGCCCTATCTCCTGAGCATGCCGGCACTCCTTGTGTGCATCGGCATACTCGTGCCGTTCGGTACGGCCATCTTCTATTCGCTGCAGCGTTTCCGCCTGAGCCAGCCCTGGGCGCGCAAGATGAACTGGGGCGAGAACTATCTCAATTTCCTGACCGATCCGAGTTTCTGGAACACGCTGAAAGTGTCGCTGGTCTACGCCGGCACCACGGTTGTCCTGGAACTTCTGCTCGGTCTTGGCATCGCGTTGCTGTTGCAGCGTCGTACCCGACTCAACAATCTCATCTCGATCATGTTGTTGATGCCCCTGATGACCGCACCGGCGCTTGCGGCGCTGATGTGGAAGCTCATGACGAACGTCAACTTCGGCGTTCTGAGCTGGCTCGCGTCACTGGTCGGGCTCGAAGAATTCCAGTGGGCGTCAGCGCCCTCGTCGGCGCTGTTCACGGTCGTGCTGGTGGATATCTGGGTGTACACACCCTTCATCATGATTCTGCTTCTCGCCGGCCTCCGAAGCCTGCCGCGTCAGCCCTTCGAAGCGGCGGAACTCGATGGCGTGCCGCGCTGGTTCGTCTTCAGGCGAATCACTCTTCCCATGCTGACGCCGTACATCATCACCGCCGCGCTGTTTCGTCTGCTCGACTCGATCCAGCAGTTCGACATCATCTATGCGATGACGCAGGGCGGACCGGGAGATACCTTGACCGTCTTCCAGGTGGAGGCCTACCTCGACTTCTTCCAGTCGACCAACGTCGGTCGATCGGCGGCGCTCCTGATGATCCTCTGGGCGATTACCTACGTGTTGTCGAGTCTGTTCATCAAGCACTGGCTGAAGTTGCGCGAACGCGCAGCCGGGGGAATTGCATGACGCGCCAGAGTCCGCTCGAGAGAATCCTGCGTGGCATCGCGCTGACGCTGGTCGTCGCGTTCTTCATGTTTCCGATTCTGTGGATTTTCCTGATGTCGTTTCAGACCAACGAGACGATCCTGCGCATGCCGCCGAGTCTGGACTTCGCGCCGACGCTTTCGAACTACAAGGCGCTGATCACTGGCAAGCTCGTGTCCAACGCCGGCACCCTCGATATCGCTTTCATGGGCAACCTGGGCAACTCCGTCCTGTTGTCGGTGTTTTCCGTCGCCGTCGCGCTGCTGCTCGGGGTGCCTGCCGCCTACGCCTTCGCCCGACACAAGTTCAAAGGTAGCGAGGACATTGCGTTCACCCTGCTGTCCTTCAAGTTTGCACCGCCGCTGCTCGTGTTGCTGCCGTTGACGCTGTACTTTCAGAAGATCGGCCTGGCCAACACTTATGTGGGTCTGATCTGGGTTTACCAGTTGATCTGTCTGCCTCTCATCCTGTGGATCGTCAGAGGCTACTTCGAGGACATCAGTCCCGACATCGAGTACGCCCATCGCATTGCCGGGAATTCGTGGTGGTCGACGTTTCGCAAGATCGCGATTCCGCTGGCGCGGCCCGGCATCGCGGCTGCCGCCTTGCTGGCGTTCATCTTTGCCTGGAACAACTTCGTTTTCGCACTGGTGCTTGCCTCGGCCGACAAACAACCCGTCACTGTCGGCGCACTGGCTTTCGTCACGGCATCCGGAATCCAGTATGGACAGATCGCAGCCGCCATCATGCTGTCGATCGCGCCGACGCTCGCGCTGGCGCTGTTCGCGCAACGCTACCTGGTCGAGGGATTGTCACTCGGCGCAGTGAAGGGCTAGGCAGGCGCGGATGACTCAACGGACTTACAAGGCCGCCGACACCATGCTTGCATTGAGCAACATCACGCGTCGCTACGGACGCGATACCGTTCTCGACGACGTCACTCTCGATGTACCGCGCGGTGAAACCCTGGTGCTTTTCGGCCCCTCGGGTGCTGGCAAGACGGTCTTGCTCAGACTGATTGCCGGTGTGGTCGAGCCCGATGGCGGTACGGTCTTTATCGATGGTCGTGATGTGCACGGGGTGGAACCGGAGGCGCGCGGCATCGGCATGGCGTTTCAGAACTTCGCTCTGTTCCCGCACCTCTCGGCGCACGAGAACATCGCGACACCGCTGTATGCACTCGGTGACGATGTGTCGAAGCGGGCCGCACGGGTCGAGCGCGTAGCGAAGTTGTTGAAGATCGATCATGTGCTGAAGCAGAATCCCGGTGCCTTGTCGAACGGTCAGAAGCAGCGCACCTCGCTCGCGCGAGCACTGGTCGCGGAACCTGCGCTGCTGTTGCTCGACGACCCCCTGCGTAACGTCGATGCCAAGCTCCGTTTCGAGATGCGACTCGAATTGCCCCGTCTGCTGGCGGGTCTTGGCACCACGGTGGTCTATGTCACACAGGACTACAAGGAGGCGATGGCGCTGGGGGATCGCATTGCGGTACTGGTCGATGGTCGGATCGAACAGATCGGCACACCTGGCGAAATCTACCTTGAGCCTGCCACTCGGCAGATCGCCACACTCTTCGGTGATCCCGCCATCAACCTCCTCGACGTCGAGCCGGTTGCCAGTGAGCACGGTCCAACGGTATCGCTGTCGGGGCAGCAACTGGTCCTTGATTCGAGCCTTGCACATGCCATCGGCAGACCCTGTGTGTTGGGTATCAGGCCTGAGTCGATCGGATTCGCCGACGCGGATGACCCCGAAGCCATCCCGGTCACAGTCGAGGCCGAGACACCGCTCAACGAAAAGATCGTCGATCTGGTCACGACCCTTCGAGGTCGGGAGATCCTGGTGTCGCGACCTGTACATATGCCTGGCCCTGCGAGCACATCGGTACATGGCGCATCAATACGTGGCGCATCGGCGCATAGCACATCGGCACATATCGTCATACCGACAGGACAAGCGCTCTTGTTCGACCGCGAAACCGGTCGGCGTATCCTGGCGGAAGGAGAGCAGCGGCAAGCAGGGCACAGGCAAGCAGGGCAAAGGCAAGCAGGGCACAGGCAAGCAGGGCACAGGCGATGAGTCAACTCGACATCGTCGACGTCACCAAGATCTACGACCCGAAGACCAATCCGGTAGCCGCGGTCAAGTCTCTCGACCTATCGATTGGCGCGGGCGATATCGTTGCCTTGCTGGGCTCGTCCGGCTGTGGCAAGACATCGACCTTGCGCATGGTTGCCGGGTTTGAAGACATCACTCACGGATTAATCAGCATTGCCGGGCGCGACGTGAGTCGTCTGGCACCGGCTGCTCGCGGCATTGCCATGGCCTTTGAAGGCTATTCGCTCTATCCTCCGATGACCGTTCGTGAAAATATCGGCTTTGCGCTGCAGTCAGCGCGCGTTGCGACGGAAGAAATAACCCGTCGGGTCGACGCCATGGCGAACATGCTGGCTATCGAGAGCATTCTGCATCGCTATCCATCGTCGATTTCCGGCGGGCAGCAGCAGCGGGCGGGTCTGGCACGGGCCTTGATTCGCGAGGCCGATCTGCACCTGCTCGACGAGCCGATGGGCCAGCTCGAGCCGCAGCTGCGGGCCTTGCTCAGAGGCCGCATCAAGCACTACCTGAAAGAGCGCGGCAGCACGGCCATTCTCGTGACTCATGACCAGACAGAGGCCAATGCACTAGCCGACAGGATCGCCGTCATGGAGAACGGTACCCTCCAGCAGTACGGTACGCCCGGTGAATTGCGGGACCGTCCAGCCAACCTGTTCACGGGAACGTTTGTCGGTGAACCGCCGATGAATGTGCTCACGGCGACGCCGGTCATCGAAGGCGAATGCGTGCGGCTCCTGCTCGACGGGAACGTCACCCTGGACTATCCGCTCGGTGACTTCAGTGTGGCGATCAGGGACATCCTGGCAAGCTCGTCGTCGATCGCGATCGGCATCCGGCCGCATGCGGTGCGCACGGGAGCAAGCGGAACGGGGGCGAGTATCGTGGTCAATCAGTGGCTCGGTGATCAGTCGCACCTTGCTGTCGAATTTGCCGGAACGACGGTTGTCGCCGTGGCTCACGAGCGCGTACCGGGCACGCGCGGCGACACGGTTCATATCGCGTTCTCGCCGGATGACCTGCACTGGTTCGACGCCGAGAATGGCCGCGCCCTTGCCCACGGTCGAGAGACAGCCGATCCCGCCGGCGGCCTCATCGCTGACCCCGCAAATGGCCCCAAGGGTGGCAGGACGTGAGCCGCTCCGAGGTATTGATCGGTATCGATGCCGGGACGTCGGTGATCAAGGCGGTCGCCTTCACGGCGAACGGCGAGGCGCTCGGTCAATGCAGCCGGCAAAATCACTACAACACGCTCGACAACGGCGGTGTCGAGCAGGGCATGCAGCGCACTTTCGACGATACCGTCGCCGTTCTCGAGGAGTTGATCAGCGCGATTCCGGAACTTGCCGAGCGCGTCGTCGGGCTTGCGGTGACCGGGCAGGGCGATGGCACCTGGCTTGCGGATGCTCGCGGGCAACCGCTTCACGACGGCTGGTTGTGGCTCGACGGACGCAGCGGCGCAGAAGCCGCCTATCTCGAGCAGCTACCCGGTTACGATGAGGTCTATGCGCGTACCGGCACGGGCGTGAACGTGTGTCAGATGCGCACCCACCTCACGTGGATGAAGCGCCACGCCAAAGATCTCCTGAAAAGCTCGGCGACGGCGTTTCATTGCAAGGACTGGCTCTATTTCGGCCTGACCGGCGAGCGTGCCACTGACCCGAGCGAGGGTGTCTTCGGATTCGGCTCGTATCAGACGCGCGACTATGACGATGTCGTGATCGATGCGCTTGAACTCGCCGACCTTCGTGAGTTGCTCCCGCCGATTGCAGATGGCATGAAGACGTCAGCACCTCTGATTGACT